>ERZ773042.10-NODE-10-length-171536-cov-7.683271_pt1 | contig 171536 bp, 109 predicted proteins | sample MGYA00511664_ERZ773042 | MGnify/ENA primary metagenome ERZ773042 (study PRJEB29015, sample SAMEA2737984) | human oral metagenome | biome: human oral; feature: human-associated habitat; material: dental | place: China | collected 2036 ... | reverse complement strand
CCGCGACCGGTTTCCCGGCCGCGGCCTCGTCACGCTCACTCATCGGCGCTCAGCGAAGCAAGCACCACCAGCGATCAGGCGGTCATGTCCACGTGATCCTCGACTGCGGCGCGGCCAGCCTCGAGGCGGGCGACGGGGACGCGGAACGGGGAGCAGGACACGTAGTCGACGCCCACGTTGTGGAAGAAGTGGATCGAGGCCGGGTCGCCACCGTGCTCGCCACACACGCCGAGCTTGATGTTCGGCTTGGTGGAGCGGGCGCGGCGCACGCCTTCGGAAACCAGGGTGCCCACGCCGTGGACGTCGATGGACTCGAAGGGGGAGACGCCGAAGATCCCCGCCTCGATGTAGCGCGGGAAGAACACGCTCTCCACGTCGTCGCGCGAGAACCCCCACACGGTCTGGGTGAGGTCGTTGGTGCCGAAGGAGAAGAAGTCGGCCTCCTCGGCCAGGTCCTCGGCGGTCATGGCGGCGCGCGGCAGCTCGATCATTGCGCCGATGGTGATGCCGGACAGGTCGGCGCCGCGCTGGGCGGCGACCTGGGCGATGATCGCCTCGCCCTCCTCGCGCACCAGCTGGAGCTCGCGCACGGAGCCGACCAGCGGCACCATGATCTCCGGCTCGGGGCGCAGGCCGCGCGCGACCAGCTCGGCCGCGGCCTCGCACAGGGCGCGCATCTGCAGGGCGAACAGGCCGGGCAGGTAGATGCCCAGGCGGACGCCGCGCAGGCCCAGCATGGGGTTCTGCTCGTGCATGCGGCGCACCTCGGCCAGCATCGCCTCGTCGGCGGGATCGAGGGTCCCGGTGGCCTTGCCGACCGCGACCCTGGTCTCCAGGTCGACCAGCGCGGGCATGAACTCGTGCAGCGGCGGGTCGATGAGGCGCACGGTCATGGCCTTGCCGTCCATGACCTCCAGCATCTCCAGGAAGTCCTGCTTCTGGAGCCTCTCCAGCTCGTCGAAGGCCGCCTGGCGCTCGGCGGAGCCGGGGGCGGAGAGGATGGCGCGCTCGACCAGGGGGCGGCGCTCGCCCAGGAACATGTGCTCGGTGCGGCACAGACCGATGCCCTCGGCGCCGAACTCGATGGCGCGCTTGGAGTCGAGGGGAGTGTCGGCGTTGGCGCGCACGCGCAGGCGGCGGACCTCGTCGGCGTGGGAGAGGATGAAGTCCACGGCCCCGACGAGCTCGCGGGTGCCCTCGTCGTCCCCGGCGGCCGCCAGCCCCGCCTCGAGGCCCTGGGCGAGGTAGGTGGTGACGGGCGAGTCGGTGACGGGCACCTCGCCGCGGAAGATCTCGCCGGTCTGCCCGTCGATGGCGATGACGTCCTCGCCCGTCAGGACCAGGTCGCCGATCGTGACGGTGCCGGCCTCGGAGTCGATCTCGAGGGCCTCCGCGCCGCACACGCAGGTCTTGCCCATGCCCCTGGCCACGACGGCGGCGTGCGAGGTCTTGCCGCCGCGCGCGGTGAGCACGCCCTCGGCGGCGACCATGCCGGGCAGGTCGTCGGGGTTGGTCTCGCGGCGCACGAGGACACACTTGACGCCCGCTTCGGCGGCGGCCTCGGCCTGCGCGTTGTCGAAGACGATGCGTCCGACTGCGGCGCCCGGCGACGCGGCCATACCGGTGGCGACCAGTTCCTTGCCGGCCTTGGCGTCGAACTGCGGGAACATCAGCTGGGTGAGCTGGTCGCCGGTGACGCGGCCAAGGGCCTCGTCGCGGGTGATGAGCTTCTCCTCGCGCAGCTGCACGGCGATGCGGAAGGCGGCCGCAGCCGTGCGCTTGCCGACGCGGGTCTGCAACATCCACAGTTTGCCGCGCTCGATGGTGAACTCGATGTCGCACATGTCGCGGTAGTGGGTCTCGAGTTTGCGCATGATGGAGCGCAGCTCGTCGTACACGGGCTTGTTGATGCGCTCCAGGTCGGCCAGGGCCAGAGTGTTGCGGATTCCTGCGACGACGTCCTCGCCCTGCGCGTTCTCCAGGTAGTCGCCGTAGACGCCGGAGTGGCCGGAGGAGGGGTCGCGGGTGAAGCAGACGCCGGTGCCGGAGTTCTCGCCCATGTTGCCGAACACCATGGTGCAGATGTTGACGGCGGTGCCCAGGTCGTGGGGGATGCGCTCGCGCCGGCGGTAGATGCGGGCGCGCTCGGTGTTCCAGGAGCGGAACACGGCCTCGATGGCCATGTCCATCTGGGTGCGCGGGTCCTGGGGGAAGTCCTGGCCGGTCTGGTCGCGCACGATCCCCTTGAAGGTGTCGACGAGACCGCGCAGGTCGTCGGCGGTCAGTTCGGTGTCCCCTTTGACGCCGCGCTCGGCCTTGAGGGAGTCGAGGGCGTCGGAGAAGAGGTCGCCGTCGATGTCGAGCACCGTCTTGCCGAACATCTGGATGAGGCGGCGGTAGGAGTCCCACGCGAAGCGCTCGTTGCCCGACACCTTGGCCAGGCCGATCACGGACTGGTCGTTGAGGCCGATGTTGAGGACGGTCTCCATCATGCCCGGCATGGAGAACTTCGCGCCGGAGCGCACGGAGACCAGCAGGGGGTTGTAGGGGTCGCCGAGGTGGCGCTCCATCTGGTCCTCCACGCCGCGCAGGGCGGTGGTGACCTCGGTGGACAAGGACTCGGGGACGACGGATCCCTGCAGGTAGGCGCGGCACGCCTCCGTGGTGATGGTGAACCCGGGGGGGACCGGCAGGCCGAGCTTCGTCATCTCGGCGAGGTTCGCCCCCTTCCCCCCGAGCAGGTCCTTCATGGACTTGTCGCCCTCGGAGAAGTCGTACACGTACTTGACCATTGAGGTCCTCAACTTCCGTAGTCGCGTGGGTCGGCCCTCCATCGGACCGCTAGGCGAAGGATAGCAAGAAAGGGACCTAAGTCACCACGCCCATGCGAAGCTGCGTTTTGACATATGTTCCAGTCGCGTTGTTTCAGGGTGCCGACGAGGCCGAGGTGGGTGCCGTCGTACAGGGGTGTATCGGCACGGCTTGCGTCTTTGCGTGTCACTCGAGTTTGAGGAGGGGCTGAGTCTGCACAGCCCCGCACAAGGGGCGGCGGGTCGAGATCCCGAAGAAGCGCCTGAGCCAGTGCCGCCAAGCCCCGTACAGGGGGCGGTGGGAGGTGGGAAGGGGGAGGCGGGGAAGCAGAGGTAAACGAGGCAACACAGCCCCCATACAAAAGACGAAGGGCGGCTGGAGGGGAGAGGGAGACGAGGCAAGCGAGGCCCTCACAAGGGGCGCGTCGCCTGCGCTTGCAGCACCCGTGAAGCAATAGTGCCCGAGCCAGAGGGACGAGAGAACTCAGCCCCACACAAGGGGCGGCGCGCCCCGGAATCGGGGTGCGCCGCCATCGAAGGTCTCTGAGCTAAAGGCCTTTTACTGCTGGCCCTCTGGAGCTCCGTTCGTGGGAGGCGTGTTCTCCGGCGGAACCTGAGTGTTCACTTGGGGCTGCTCAGGAACTGCTTGCCCTTGCTGAGGCTGCCCCTGGGTCGGCATCTGCTGTTGGGGCTGGCCCCACCCCTGCGGCTGGCCCTGGGGTGGCACCTGCTGCTGCGGCTGGCCCCATCCCTGCTGGGGCTGGCCCTGCGCAGGCATTTGCTGTTGCGCCTGGCCCCAACCCTGAGGCTGACCCCAAGCCTGCTGGGGCTGACCCCAGCCCTGGGGAGGCATCTGCTGTTGGGGCTGGCCCCACCCCTGCTGAGGCTGGCCCCACCCCTGGTGCGGCATCTGCTGTTGTTGCTGCCACTGCTGCTGCATCTGCGCCTGATTCGACTGCGATGCGGCTCCCATGAAGTTGCCGGATGCGGACATTCCCATGCCCATACCCATGAAGGCCATGCCCGCGCCGGCCTCGTTCGAGCCTGCAGCCTCCATACCGCGAGCAACCGCACCTTGGACGTAGCCTTCACGAACCGAAGGATCGGAGAGCATCGCGCCCTGGTTCCGCATGTCGATGAGCTTGCGGGATTCGTCATCGTAGGAGATCGAGGCGATACCGACGGACTGGATCTCCATGCCGCGTCCGCGCAGCCAATCCTCGTCGAGAGTGTCACGCATGTACTTCGACAGCTCGCGCATCTTCGAGGCGACCTGGGAGATGCGGATGCCGTCAACGCTCATCTGGTTGATCGAGGTTTGAAGGGCCTCAAGGAACTCCGACATGTACTGTTCTTTGACTTCGTCGAAGTGCACGCGCACGGCATCACGGGGGATGACCTGCTGGTAGAAGAGGATCGGATCGGTGATCCTGATGGAGAAAGTGCCGTGGCAGCGCAAGAAGAGCTCGGCGTTGTAGAAGGTGTCGAAGTAGTTGAGGGCGCTCGGGGTTCCGAACTTGATGCCCTTGATCTCCTGGAGGTTGACGTAGAAGATCTGCTGCTTCTGGGGGCTCGTCCCACCGAACTTGAAGCGTTCCCAGGTGTCGAGGAGGCTCCCCTTGAGATCACCGGTGAAGATCGTCGGCTGACCCGTGTTATCGAGGGTGTAGACGCCGGGTACGGCGGTGAAGTCCGTGATTCGTCCGCCGTCGGTAACCATCATGGCTTGAGCATCGTAGACGTGGATGCGCGAGCCTTGAGTGACGAGGTCGTCTGTGCCCTTGCGGTTCTTGTTCCGTTCGTCTCCGGCGCGCAGTTTCACGCCTTTGGTAAAGACAATGCCCTCACCCATGTCATTGGCTTCGAATGCATCCTGCCACTGGTCACCAAGCGAGCTCCCGATGGCACCGCCGGCCGCCTGGGCGACCCCGGAGCCCGTAATCATCTGAATCAGTCCCACAAAGAACCCCTCCATCTGCTGGTCGAAGGCGTGGCGAGCACCGACAGTGCTCACATCGTGTCCACCATCATCCCAAAGGACACGGTGATACAGAACACCCAAAAGGGTGATTCCCCCGCCCTCGTTCCACCCCCGAGGGTCTGCTCTTTTCTTGTAGCTCCCCCTTAAGGTGGCAGTGGTAATCCAGCGCCACCCTTGGGGGCGCAGTTTCTTCAGGCGTCAAATGCGCCCTCGGATGAGAAGGGGACGGATCGTGAGCGAGATCCAGTACAAGTGCCCATCATGCTCGGCTCCCATCGAATACAGCCCCACCAAAGCCAAAATGGCTTGCGAATATTGCGGCTCCACCTTCGAGGTCGCTGAGGTCGAGCAGTTCAATGCCCAGTTGCTCTCCCCCGCGCCAGGAGCTGGCCCCTCCCCTGTGCCAGGAGTTAGCGTGCCCGGTGCCGCTGCGGGCACCCCCGACGCTTCAGGGCCTGCGACACCATTGCCGGGCAGCGCACAAGCGGGCGAGCAGTGGAAGTCCTCTTCGCCGACTTACATCGACGAGTCGGAGATCGCCTCCATGACGACCTTCGTCTGCAACTCCTGCGGCGCTGAGATCGTCGCAGATCCGACAACGATCTCGACGCGCTGCGGTTTTTGCAATAACACCTTCGTCGCTTCCAGTCGCATCCGCGAAACACGGATCCCCGACTTCATCATCCCCTTCGCCCTCGACAAGAAGGGAATGCTCGCTGCCTTCGAAAGGGCGACTACGGGCAAGTTCCTCCTTCCCAAGGAGTTCCGCGACACCCATACCCTTTCTGAGGCGACAGGCGCATACATCCCTTACTGGTATCACGATGGCACAGCCTCGGGGACGATCACCTACAGGGCGACGAATACGCGCTCTTGGTCCGATTCCGAATACGACTACACGGAGACCGATGTATACGAGGTGACACGTTCCGCCTCCGCCACATTCCGCGGCATTCCCGTGTGTGCAACGACGAAGCTCGAACCCACGCGCGCCGAGGGCGCTGAACCCTTCAACCTTGTAGATTCCAAGAGCTTTGCCACCCCTTACCTCTCCGGCTACGCTGCCTCTTCTTATGACATCGACGCGAAGGCGACGATTGATCGTGCTGATGATCGCGCGAAGAAGACACTGTCGGAGCTTGTGCGAGGGACAGTCACCGGTTATTCCTCCGTCCAGCAAAAGTCGGAGCAACTCTTCGTTCAACGTGATGCCGTCTGGTATGCGCTGCTGCCGGTCTGGCTCATCGTGATCGGCTATGAGGGGAAGCAGTATCCTTTCGCGATCAATGGGCAAACCGGCGAGGTCGTTGGTTCCTTCCCCATTTCTCAAAAGAAGCTGCGCGCCCTGCACATCGGTTTCTTCACGCCGTTCCTCGCCTTGTTCGCGGTGATCGGCTGGTACCTCATGTATCTGCTCGCGAACTGAAAGGAGGACGACAATGCACCGCACCACTCAACACCCGTACTCTCAGACCATGCTTACGCGCGGCCTCCGCCTCGGAGCTTTTTTCGCCCTCGTCCTTATGGCGGCGATCATGCTGGCGCCGATGGCGACGGCGTCAACCCGTCATGTCGTTGACGATGTCAACTACATCTCCCCAGACCTCGAGCAGAACCTCGAAAGTGAGATCTCCCGGATCTCTACACGCTACGGGCAAGACATCGTGCTCCTTTACGCGAACCTCGAGTCCGGTAAGTCGCCAATGGAAATGGCTGACGACTACTTCGATTACAACGGTTACGGCTTGGGGCCCGATCGCTCCGGGGTTCTCCTCCTCGTCTCTCCTTCTACACGCGACTGGTGGGTTTCGACGCGAGGTGATTCCATTCAGACTTTCACCGATCAAGGCATCGAAGCACTCGGCACGGTCCTTAAGCGCGATCTTTCCGAGGACAATTGGGAGGGCGCGGCGAAGAGCTTCGTCGAGCAAACGGAACGCTACATGAAGGCCGCTGAAGAGGGGCACCCGATCACTTCCCCTCCGAAGACTCTGAAGGATTGGCTTTTACACTCGGCGGGGGCACTGGTCGTCGGTGTCGGCGGAGGTGTTCTGGCGAGCCGGGCAGCAGTCAAAGCGCTCTTCGTGTCGAAGATGACGAACGAGGGGCTTGAGCCCACGGCTCATTCCTACGTCTCGGATAGGGGTTTCGCCGTCACCGGCGGAGACGACGTTTTCATTACGACGAACGTTTCACGGACCAAACGCCCTGAACCTTCGTCTTCCGGGGGTTCTTCCTCTACCCATACCTCGTCGAGTGGCGCCACTCATGGGGGCGGGGGTGGCAAGTTCTGAGCCCAATAGTTCGCCCCTCGCGCCCGCGAGGCGAAGCGCGCTGGGGGCGGCGCATCATTCAATAGGAAACACCGATGAGCCAAGGAGGCAGGCATGGGACTGTTCAGCACAAAGACGTGCGAACTGTGCGGTGACAAGGCTGGAATGCTCACCAAACTCAAACTCTCCGAAGGGTACTTGTGCGGTTCGTGCAAGAAGAAAGTCTCGGGGTTCTCCTCGGGATGGTCCTCGAAGACAGTGGAGGACGTGAAAACTCACCTCGGAGCCCGCGAAGCGAATAAGGCGGTCTTCGCCACCTTCTCCCCCGATAGGGTCGTCGGCGTCGATTCTCTCCTACAGGTTGACACGCGCCAGGGCCTTTTCGTTTTCGGTTTCGGACGAGACTGGTCGGAGGGAAATCCCACGGTCTTCCCCATGTCTTCGCTCGTGTCTGTTCGTATTGTGCCGACCTTCGATGTCTTCTCCGATGATGCCGACGAGGACGGGATCCCTGACCGCTTCGACTCGACTCCCGGCACTGAAACTGTGAGCGGGGTTGGTGCTGGAGTGGGCGCGGCTTCTGGTACGGGTGTCACCATGGGGAGTGCGGTTTTCGATGCAACAGCCTTGCAGAACCTTGTCGCTTCGACGGGTATGGCGGGCGTGGTCGAGATCGGCTCTTCAGCGCGTGATGAGAACGGCTTCCCCCGCGAGGTCCGTTCTTTCGAGTTGGCTTTTACTCTGTCTGATCCTTTCGTTCACGAGGTTCGCTGGCATTCGAGCAGTGTTGAGGGTCGAATGCCTGCAGCGATTGAGACTTTCAACAGGTGCGTTGAAGTCGTCGCTCTCGTTCAGCAGCTCAAGGGCATGCCCATGATGGGTCAGATGCCGGGGGTCATGCCCGCTCAAATGCCCGGTGCTTATCCGGTCCAAGGCGGCTATCCCACTCAGCCCGGATTCCCCGCTCAAGGAGGCTACGCGGCACAGCCCGCCTTCCCGGCACAGCCCGGCTATCCCACTCAACCTGGCTACCCTGCCCAGCCCGGTTACCCTCAGGGTGCGCCCGGCCAAGGGTTCCCAGCTCCGCAGCCCGGCGCGTATCCTGCTCAGGGTGTGTATCCCGCTCAAGGAGGCTACCCCGCGCAGCCTGGTGCGTATCCCGCTCAAGGAGGCTACCCCGCGCAGCCCGGATACCCTCAAGGCGCGCCTGCACAAGGGCAATACCCACAGGGCTCACCTGATCAAACGGGGTTCCCGATGAACGGACAGCCGGGCCAGTTCCCGCAGCAGACACCCCCGAACCAGCAATTCTGAGGCTCATTCAGCTCTCCTTCAGCAGGCCCCACCCGCAGCAGGCCCCACTTGGCAACTTCCCACCCGGCAGCTTCCCGCCTAGTGGGGTCTGCTTTTGGCGGCTCTATCAGCCATTTCCCTAGCCGCAGGATTCCGATTGAGCAGGTTGCCATCCGCCGCGCTTCCCGCCGGGTGAGGTCTGCGCCGCTTGCCGCTCCTCCATACCTGCCCCCGCTTCAGGCCCCTCCCCTCTCTTGTGGTCACGGCGAGCGGGTTTTTCCGCATGAGGTCCCAGGCGAGCTCGTCCCCCTGCTGTTGTCCTCTTTGCTCTTAAGGCTGTGCAGGCGCAACTAGGGAAGGGGGCGTGGGATGCATACGCGCACGACAAAGGACGTGTCGGCGTGAACCCTCATCCATCCGCCGAGGGCTTCAACGCGTGTGCGCATCCCCGCAAGCCCGGTCTTCTCAACAACATCAACCGCATCCGTAATGGGATTAGTGATCGTCATCGTCCACGCGGACTGCGACTGGGAAAAACGCACGGTGATGTGCTCTGCTTCGGCGTGGAGGACGGCATTGACCACTGCCTGGGAAAGAACTGACATGAGGACGGAGGCGACGTCCTCGTCCTCGGGGAAAGGCCCGGATACTTCGCACCGGGTTCCCATGAGTGCACAGCCCGACACGATCATCCCGAGTCGCGCAGCCGTCGGCGTTGAAGTGTCGGCACGCAAATCCTCACCAAGACTCGTGAGCATCTGGGAAAGGGCGCGGGTGCGTTGAACCTCCCCCACTCCTTCGGCGAGGAAGTGGCGGACGAAAGTGAGGCGTTGTGCGAGGACATCGTGTAGGCGCAGACGCGTCCCCACAATGTCCTGTTGAGCGACGAGGGCGCCCGCTTCCTCGATTGACTCCCTGAGTCCTCGAGTCGCCTCCTCCAATTCGGCATTCTTATCGACGAGTTGACGAGCGAGAGCGTAGTCCTCGCTGAGGTCCTCCCCCCAGAGTTGAAGGCGCATCGACTCCGGAGCGTCGTCGTTTTCCTTGTAGCGCAGCTGCCAGACGGATTCACCCATTCGGATGAAGAGGTGATGGGGTGTTCCTTCGAGGCTGCGATGCATGATCGCGTTGAGTTCGTCCTCCTCGGCGCGCACGCAGAGGGCCTGCCAGATCTGATTCAGTGGCTGAGCTGCATTGAGCCCCAAGGCGTTGAGGAGATGGTGCATGGGGGCGTTCGTCATTGTCACAGGGCCCTTCACTCCGCCCAGTGCGAGAAGGCCCGGGAACTCCTCGAAGGCGCGTTTGAAGGTGAGTGGGCCCGGCGCTTTCAAGGAGATGATGGAAGAAGCGAAAAGGAGGATCGACAAGGCTGCGAGGACTCCGCTTCCCCCTAAGATCAGTGTCCTCACCAGTGTCTCTTGGCCGGGCATGGGTGTTCCGCTTGCCAGGTCTTCACGCCACCCGATTGTTGCGAGAGCTCCCACGAAAAGGAGCGTATCCACTCCGATTCTTTCGCTGAGTCGTCGGGGGTTGGCCGCCACAACGGCAGGGGTGAGGATGCGTCTGAGTTGCCGAGGCTCGTCTTTCGTTTCACGCCCTGTGCGTCCACGCGCCCGCCGATTCGTCTCCCACAGTCCAAGGCCCCTGCCGCGCTTTTCCTTCACACCGGTTTCCGCGCGCCCATGGGGCGGCACGAACTCCCTGCCACGCACCTTCTTCACGCCTGGGCCGACACTTCCGCGCGCCCGTCGCTTCCTCGTCCGGACCACAACTCCCAGATCGAGGAGGAGGGGAATGACGGCACTCAGTCCGAGCAGGCGCATGTACTGTGCACCCGCATCACCACTGCCCCTGATAACAGCGCCGTGCCCCCAGGCGATTGTGAGCGTGAGGGAGCATTCGACGAGGAGGAGGACCAGCGGAGTTACGAGGGCGAGCCCCTTCTCCCTCAAGCCAGTGGCAAGGACGCTGAACATTGACATGAGGGCGCATGCCAGTGTGACGAGTTCGAGGAGCATCCACCAGCTGTGCCCAATTGCGTTGAGGCTCAGCATCCGTCCTCCTGGGCGAGGCGCGCCGCACCAAGATTCGGTTCGTCGTCTTCACCGACTCGTAATCGGATGCGGACCCTATCGTCCTCGATGGTGATCGCAGCCGAGGGGAATACTCCTGTGATGTCCTCCAGGCATTCGAGGGGCATGGGCCCTTCGGTTTCGAGCATGACGAGGAAGTCGAGGCCGCCCTCGTCGATGCCCACTCGGATGAGGATCTCCGCCCCGTCCCTTTCGGCGCAGCACCACAAGACCCGATGTGCGAAGTCCATTCCCGCGAGCGCGACTTCGCTGCGCACCCATCCGCTGTCCCAGCGACCGAGGGGGACGAGGGCGCACAGGTGGGTGTCGGCGGACAGGTTCTCACACATTCGTGTCAGGGCTTTTTCCACGTCCGGTAGTCGGCTCCCGTGGCGTGTGTCCTCGGCCTGAACAGTTCCGAGCAGCAGGGGTCCGACGTATTTGATGTAGGCAAGATCGACGCTGATCATCCGCAAAATGCGGGCTCTTCTTGTGGCCGTGGCCTGTGGGAGTTCCTCGCCGAGTACGCGGACCCTGTCGATCATGGGGTCGGCGATTGCGTCGAAGGCGTTGAGGATGCTCGTCCTGCGGGCGAGTTCTTTGCGCACTTCGGGGTTTGCGTGTTGGCGGGCGAGGGTGTCGTGCGAGCGGATGAGTCGTGTGCGTGTGCGGTCGAGTCTGGCTTGGAGCTGGGCGATCTCGTAGTGGTCGATGTGCCACAAGAGTGTGCCGGAGGGGATTTCGTGTTCACAGGTGCGCATATGTGCCGGGTTCTTCGGCCTCGTGCTGTGGTGTCTTCGGGTGTTGTCACCTTGAGTGGAGGCGAGGACCCGCCTGTTTTCGTCGAGGATCTGGGCGGGTAGGAAGGAGTGGGTGAAGGCTGTGCGGTAGTTGCGCGCGGTGGGGATCTTTCCGCTGCGGATGCTCGCCTCAGCGGCGGCGAGGACGAGGACGAGGACGAAGAGCGTCATTCCGCAAGAGGCGCATGTCGAAGCCGCCCAGGAGACGAAAGGGCCTTGAGTGACAGAGCCCAAAGCGACAGCGCTCTGAGCGATGGCTCCCAAGGCGACAGCGCCCAAGACAAGGGCTGCCCGGACGAGCGCTCCCAAGGAGGGGGCTGTCAGGGCGGGGGTGAGGGGGCCGAAGTGGAGAAGTGATCCGCCCCCAGTTTCGCCCCTCTCCCATCGTGGCCGCTTCGGCGGGTTCGTCTCCTGAACGGCACAAACGAGGGCGAGCATGACAATCGGGGTCATCAGGATCGGCGCGTAGCTGGCAAGGCGCAGGGCAAGTTCAAGCTGTGCACTCGCGTCGAGCCTGAGCATGTCGAGGATCGTCCAGTCGAGGAGCACAATCCCCTGTGTGATGAGGAGGGATCGTGGGCGAGGGTCGGTGATCCTCCAGTAGGCGCTCATTGTCCACGCGACGATGATGAGTGCGAAGAGGGTATGAGCGAGGAGAAGAGTGCGCGCCCAGGTGCACGGATCGTCCGCCGTCGTGTTCTCAGCGAATGCCCCGGGGGTGAACATCACCAGGATCGGGATCGCGAAGCTGAGAGCGATGACGAGAGCGAGCATGCCCCAGTGGCGCGTGTTCACGGCACCGTACCCTCGCCTTGGGCCTCGTCCTCGCATCTGACCCCGCCTGAGGACATGACCCCATCCGCGCTTCTGGCCCCGCCCGTGTATCTGGCCCCGCCTGAGGACATGACCCCATCCGCGCTTCTGGCCCCGCCCTCGTCTGTGGTGTCTGCACCGTCAACGACGATGAATCCTGAAGAGATGGCGTAGAGGGCAAGGCGGGTAATGGAGCGGAATCCGGTTTTTGTCAGGACGGAGGAAATATTCGACTTGATGGTGTTTTCGGATAGCCCGAATTTTTCGGCGATCTCCGCCCGTGTGCGTCCAGCGCAAGTTTCTCGAAGGACCGCGATCTCACGGTCGGAGAGCTCGTTGTAGCCGAGGAAGGGCGTTGTCGAACGCGCCGGATAGGTGGAGTAGCCCTCCACTGTTGAGAGGAGCACCGCTGTCAGTTCCGTGGAGGAGACGTCTTTGTAGATGAAGGATGCGGCTCCGGCGGCGCGCGCCTGCTCGGGGAAGGAGAAGTCAGGCATCGCGGTCATGAGGACGACTCGGGTGGCGGGCACGGCGGTGGTGACTTCCCTGCAGGCTGCAAGGCCAGAGGCTCCGCCGTCGGTGCACACATCCATGAGGAGGAGGTCTGGGCGCAGTCGCAGGCACGCTTCAACCGCGTCGAGAGCGGAGGTGAGGCCTCCGACGACGCGCAAGGATTCGTGTGCGTTGATCGTTCGGACGAGTGAGTCGAGGAGGAGCATCTGGTCCTCGACGATGAGGACGCTTCGCGCCTGTGAGGGTTCGGGGTTCATCGCCGCCCTCTCGGATGTTTGTGGTCGTGGATGTGGTGGAGTGGGGCCCGTTGTGACCGGTGAGGGGGCGCTTCAGTGAAGAAGCCGCCCCCTCAGCGGATGCGCATCATTGCTGAGCGCTGAAAGTGAACTTCCGTTCCTTGCCTTCGCCTTCGACGCCGACGAGGACGAGCTGGCCGGGCTGAATCTCGCCGAAGAGGATCCTCTCGGAGAGGGCGTCTTCGATCTCTCTTTGGATCGCGCGACGCAGGGGACGCGCACCCAGGACCGGGTCGAAGCCCAGATCGGCGAGGAGTTCGCGTGCTTCGTCACTGAGCTGCAGGCGCATGTCCTGCGCCTCCATGCGCTTGGCGAGCCTCGCGATCATGAGGTCGACGATCTGCTTGATCTCGTCCTTGCCCAGCGGCGGGAAGACGATCGTGTCGTCCACTCGGTTGAGGAACTCGGGGCGGAAGTGCTGTTTGAGTTCCTCGTTGACCTTCGACTTCATCCGCGCGTAGTCGTGCGTCAGATTGTCCGCCGACTGGAAGCCCGTGAGGACCCCCTTGTTGATGTCGCGCGTGCCGAGGTTCGTCGTCATGATGATGACGGTGTTCTTGAAGTCAACCTTTCGGCCCTGCGAGTCGGTGAGGCGTCCCTCTTCGAGGATCTGGAGGAGGGAGTTGAAGATATCCGGGTGGGCCTTTTCGACCTCGTCGAAGAGGACCACGGAGAAGGGCTTGCGGCGGACCTTTTCGGTGAGTTGGCCGCCCTCGTCGTAGCCCACGTAGCCGGGAGGAGCGCCAAAGAGGCGCGAGGCGGTGTGCTTTTCTGAGAACTCGGACATGTCGAGCTGGATGAGGGCATCCTCGTCGCCGAAGAGGAACTCTGCGAGAGCCTTCGCGAGTTCCGTCTTTCCGACGCCGGTCGGGCCCGCGAAGATGAAGGAGCCGCCGGGACGATTCGGGTCTTTCAGGCCGCTTCTGGTGCGGCGGATCGACTGGGAAAGGGCTTTGACGGCCTCGTCTTGACCGATGACGCGCTTGTGCAGTTCAGCTTCCATGTTGAGAAGCTTCGTCGTTTCGGTCTGGGTGAGTTTGAAGACGGGGATGCCCGTCGACATGGCGAGGACCTCGGCGATTTCCTCTTCGCCGACTTCGGCGATCTCATCGGATTCGGTGCCCTTCCACGCCGCTTCCTTCGCTTTGCGGGTCTCTCCGAGTTTCGTTTCCTCGTCGCGCAGGGCCGCTGCTTTCTCAAAGTCCTGATCGTCGATCGCGGATTCCTTGTTGCGACGCACTTCGGCGATCTTCTCGTCGAGTTCGCGCAACTCCGGCGGGGCGGTCATTCGGCGGATACGCAGGCGCGCGCCCGCTTCGTCGACGAGGTCGATGGCCTTGTCCGGCAGGAAACGGTCGGAGATGTAACGGTCGGCGAGTTCGGCGGCCGCAGTGATCGCCTGATCGGTGATGATGACCCTGTGGTGGGCTTCGTAGCGGTCGCGCAGTCCCTTGAGGATTTCGACGGTTTCCTCGACGGAGGGTTCGTCCACTTTGACCGGTTGGAAACGACGCTCGAGGGCGGCGTCCTTTTCGATGTACTTGCGGTATTCGTCATTCGTTGTCGCGCCGATGGTCTGGAGTTCACCTCTGGCAAGCATGGGTTTGAGCATTTGGGCGGCGTCGATTGAACCTTCTGCTGCACCCGCACCGACGAGGGTGTGGATCTCGTCGATGAAGAGGATGATGTCTCCGCGCGTGCGGATCTCTTTGAGGACCTTCTTCAGGCGTTCCTCGAAGTCGCCGCGGTAGCGCGAGCCGGCCACGAGGGAGCCCATGTCGAGGCTGTAGATCTGCCTGTCTTTGATCGTCTCGGGAACATCCCCGTTCACGATCGCCTGGGCGAGGCCCTCGACGACAGCGGTCTTGCCGACACCGGGCTCGCCGATAAGGACAGGATTGTTCTTCGTGCGGCGCGAAAGGACTTGCATGACGCGTTCCATTTCGGTTCGGCGCCCGATCACGGGATCGAGTTTGTTTTCGCGTGCAGCCTGGGTGAGATTACGACCGAATTGTTCGAGGATCGCCGAGTTTTGACGTTCGGGTCCGCCTGTGCCGCCAACTCCGGCGCCAACGGATTCTCTGCCTTCACCTTCGCCGCGCTGGTAGCCCGAGAGGAGCTGGATGACGGTCTCACGGACTTGCGTCAGGTCGGCACCGAGTTTGGTCAGAACTTGGGCGGCAACGCCCTCGCCCTCTTTGAGCAGGCCGAGGAGGAGGTGCTCGGTCCCAATGTAGTTGTGGCCGAGTTGGAGGGCTTCACGCAAGGAAAGTTCGAAGACGCGCTTCGCCCGTGGAGTGAAGGGGATGTGGCCCTCGACTGCTTTCTCGCCCTCACCGATAATCTCGATGACGCTGGTGCGGACCGCGTCGCCTTTGATCTCCGTCATTTCGAGGGCTTTCGCGGCGACTCCTTCTCCCTCGGTGATGAGGCCGAGGAGGAGGTGCTCGGTCCCGATGTAGTTGTGTTTGAGGCCGCGCGCCTCATCTTGGGCGAGGACGACGACCCGCCTGGCGCGGTCGGTGAACCGTTCGAACATGTCACTTCCTTACTTGGGGCCCGCGTGCGAGCGCACACCGGATCCAATGAACCTCCTCCACCCTATGGGCTTGTGCTTGAGCTGCGCGCGTAAGTTCGCCCAGGGCGTGAGGGGTCTGGTTCTGCTTGGAGTGCCAGGACACGCGAAGGCGCTTCTCGCCCCGGCTGCGAAGACGGTCGTGCCGTGCTCGCTTTCCTCTGATGCCGCCCAAGCACATCGCATCCGGGCGCCGCATCGGTCATGACCGATGCGGCGGATTGTGCCTACAGTGTGCGCATGGACTTCACAGATGCCGACACGGCTCTCGCCGACGCGCTCATGCGCGTACCTGGGATCCGTGCGGTTGCCATCGGAGGCTCGCGGGCGTCCGGAATGGCGGATGCCGCGTCGGATACCGATATGTATGCGTTTTTTGAAGGCGCTCCCCCTCAGCGTGAGGAACGTGCCCGTCTCCTCGCCGATATCGCTGATTCGGGCTTCATCGCGTCCTCAGACGCATTCGGCCCCGAGGATCACCTATCGATCGGTCATCGCGACGTCGAAGTCGTCTACCTCGATCTATCCGAGCTTCGTCATCAGATCGACATCGCCTCGACGACGGGCTTGATGAGCGATGGGTTCACAACGTGCTTCCTCTATACGGTCGCAACATGCGTCACGGTTGACGATGACGGGAGCCTCCGCGATCTCAAAGAGCGGGTCTCGACCTATCCCGCCGCCACTCGCCGCCGTATTCTCATAGAATCGCCCGAACTCCTGGCAACGTTCCTTTCACAGATGACCATGGCTTATCAGCGAGGGGACTACGAGATGGTCGCGCACCGGCGCGCCTCCATTCAAGCGACCTATTTCAACATGATCTTCGCTCTCAATCACAGGTATCACCCCGGGGAGAAGCGCCTCCTCGAGCATGCGGGCCGACTGGAAGCACTCCCCAGGGATTTCACGAGGCGCTGGAGAGAACTGCAGCTCGCGAGTGTTGACGCCCCCGAGATCACCACGCGGACCGCGGGGCTCGTCGACGAACTTCTCGCCCTTGTCCACACGATGGAAGACAAGGTTTAGCCCCTCACGCGTCGACGAGCACTGTGAAGGGCGTCCCCAAGCGGATACTCCCTCTGAGTCATAACAGCGACTTCTTCCCACTTATCACCGCCTCTATCAAACCCGGGGCGCAACAATCCGTCGTTAGGCAAGATTCCCCTCGATACGCCAAACCTGCTGGTCTTGACATGCACGTCGTTGTGCCAACCGTGGAACGCTTCGACGAATCGTCTCGGCCTCGAGGGTAAGTGCTCAAGCTGTGCTCCGTCGCTTCGTCGAAGGCGTGATGGTGGGCGCGATCGTCACGAGAAAGTGCTCCCGCACGACCGTCGAATATCTCCCGTGGACGATGCCAACTTCGCCCTTTCCGAAAGACGGTCCTGTAATCTGATCGTGCCCTTCGACACATTGTTCACAGGACTCACAATGTCGCATCCCGGTACCAGCACCGACGTCCCTGAGCCGTCGTCACAATCTCTGTCTGCACACCGAGCGGAGAGCACCGCCGAACCGCTCCAGATAGACACGAGCCATACGATCAGAGCCTCGCGGATTGCAAACCCTGATCCCGCAGGCAACAACACACCGAACGCTCCAGAGACGACACTGGGAAAAGCGCAACGCGCATCTGGGATGCCAAGCGTCCCCAGGGGGCGCCTACTCGCGGCCTCGGGAATATTGGTTCTCCTGCTGGGAGTCTTCGGCGCCGGAGGCGTCGCCGGATGGTTAGTGCACGACCGTATCCAGGCCGACCGAGCCCAGTCGATGCCGCCCGTAATTGAGATTCCCATGATCTCGGACAGCATCTCCAAAGTCGTACCCGACGTAAGAGGTCTGAGCCTCAATGAGGCTACCCAGGCCCTAGCCGACCTCAACATCACACCGGATACCATCACCACTGAAGAGGTTCCCTGGGCAGGAACTCCCGGCTTGGTCGTCGCACAGGATCCCGTTGTCGGTTCGGCCTTCGACGGTTCGCTGCACCTCAGCATCTCTGCTGCAGCAACAGTGCCTGATCTGCTCGGCAAGACGCAGTCCGATGCGATGGATTCCCTCCTAGCTCTCGGCGTCCAGCCCCAGATTGAACGGAGGTTCGACCCATCAGCGAAGACGGGAACAGTCATCGCGCTGTCTCAAGAGCCCGGCGCTCCGCTGGCCGATGACCTTACCATCACCGTCGCAGACGTCGGCTCCTCGATCCTCCTAAGCACCTTGAAGAATGCGAATTCATCCGGGGACTGTTCCAACACGAAAGGCAGTGTCAACGGAACGTCCTACGACAACGCCCTTGCCTGTGCTTCGGGTCGCAACAGCGAAGAACGCGTCACAGCTTGGATCCTCGGACGCCACGGCAGTCGATTCACCGCTGTCCTCGGCGTGCTCGACACCGATCCCGCAGATTCCCGCGTTTCGGTCCGGGTGCTCGCCGACGGCGTCGAAGTACAAAAGGCTGAAGCCACCTACGGTGCGCCCACGACAATCGATGTCGATGTCAGCTCGACCCTCCGGCTCGAGGTCGCAGTGGCTTCCCCGACGAACACGCGTGCCGTACTCGCTAATGCCCTGATCAAAGGCACAACCGACCAGATCGATCTCCTGGAAGCGTCGAACCGATGAGACAGCGACGGTTATGGCGCAGCCTCATCACTTCGACATTCGTCACCTTCTGCCTGACTGCTACGATCCTGCCGACCCTGGCGGCCCCTCAATCGGGAAACACTCCGAGTGAGGCGACAACCTTCGAGGATGCGCCACTGGCGATTCTGTTCGATGTGTCTGGATCCATGAACGAGGCCGACAGCAACGGAGTGAATAAACTCAGCGCTGCAAAGACGAGCATGACCACGATGCTGCGCGAGCAGAGCGGCACTCGAACCAGACTCGGACTGTGGACCTATCCCGGGACCCTGACCGATAACCAGGGCTGTCAACCCGGCACCTGGATTCCCGGACTCAGCCCCACCCAAACCCCTGACCCGACCGATCTGGACGCAACGATTCGCACATTGAGCGCAAACGGAGGGACACCGACCGGACCCGCCCTTTCCGCGCTCATCGACAGCCTCAAGAGGGAGGGCTTCACCGCTGCGACGATCATCTTGGTCTCTGACGGAGAATCGAACTGTGGCGTTCCCCCGTGCGAGGTTGCACAACAGGCTGGTGCCGAAGGATTCAAGCTCCACGTTCCCACTGTTGGTTTCGACATCTCCGAACAGGGGCGCAGGGAGCTTGAATGCATCGCGAACGCAACAGGCTCGACCTACCACGACGCGGAGGATGCCGAGAAACTCATCACGGAACTTGAGAAGTATCAGCCGAAGGACCTCAGATTAGAGGTAAACGCCCCAGCGATGATCCTGCCCGGCGCGAATGCGCAGATCATTGCCACAATTCATAACCCCTCCCCTGCTCCGGTCGTGGGCGCAAAAGCAATCCTTGCGCTGGACCGGGGCGGCTCGCAACGCAGCTTCACCACCGTCTTAGCTCCCCAACGCCCTCTTGCCGCTATCCCCGCAGGTGGATCGGTGACGGTGAAATGGATCGCCACATCGGCCACCAATGCCCGGGGTGCAGCATCGTGGAAAATCGCGGTCGGCTCTCCCGAAGCGGGAGCTGCCCTAGCCACAGGCACGATCAACTTCGCCGAAAACGATCTGACTATGAATGATGCCGGCCCCCTGCTGAAGAATCTCCACGGACCGGTCGTCGTTCTCGGAGATTCCTACTCCTCCGGCGAAGGCACCGGCTCGTACATCACGAACAACAAGTGTCACCGTTCCACTTTGGCCTATGGGGCGGTCCTGGGAGGGCAGACCACTGACATTATTGCCTGTTCAGGAGCCACCAGCGCTGACATACGAAACAGAAACCAGAACGATACCGAACTCCCCCAGGTACAGGCTCTGAGTGCGCTGACCACACCGCCGGGCATCGTTTTCATGACAATCGGTGGCAACGACATCGGCTTCGCAGACATTGTGTTGAACTGCCTCATAAATGACTGCGCGTCAAACATGGGAGCCCAAAGGCGCAAGCTTTCGGAGATCACTCTGATGTCAGAGAGTCTGGAGGATACTCTTCGGCAGGTTGTGGAAGCCGCGAACACTCCCGAGTGGGTCGCCAAAAGAGGCGCTGTGGCGCCCCTTATCGTGTCGCCCTATCCGGACTTGCTATGGCAAACGGGTAGAGGCACATGCGCTTCGAATACCCCTGTATCGAACTATGGTTTCTCGACAGAAGAAATGACGTACGGCCGCAGCGTCCTGATGACTCTCAACCGCCAGCTCGAGACAGCGGTCGACAATCTCGCCTCTGCTGGCTATCCCATCGTCTACGCCGATTCGGTACTCGACTTCCCCCAGCCAAGCCACACCATCTGCGACTCGGATTCATACTTCGTCCAGCTTGACATCGGCAACGTACTGAACCAGGCGTGGAAACTTCAGCTGAGGGAACTGGCTCACCCCAATGCCCGCGGTCATAGGGCTTGGGCCAACGAACTCATCTCATGGTCGCAGACGGACCGAGCCTCAAATGTTTCCAACACCATGCCGGATCGTCCCTCCCGAATTAGTCTCAGGGGCATCATCAGGCTTTTCGAGAATTTGATCTCCCGGTCGGTCTCCGTCAAAGGCGAACTGCAACCACCAACAGGTGACGGCTCGGCTCAACCAGGAGCAACCCATCAACGCATCGACGTCCGCAATGCCGACACCATTCAACTCGATCTCAGAGGTGCACGCCCTGGCAGTGTCATCACCATCGTCGTCCACTCCACCCCGACCGCACTGGGCACGATCCCGGTCGACGAAGACGGGGTTGCCCACGGCCAAGTGACGATACCCCACGACCTGCCTGCAGGCTCACACACGCTCGTGGCTTCGGGCCTGAATGACAATTTCGAACAAGTACTATTCGAAACTCCGCTGAAAGTTAGCACTTCGCTGAGCCTTCCACTCATAGCGGGAGTAGCGTCACTACTTTTCTCGACGATCGGGATCGCACTCGCATTACTCGGACGTTCGCAACTGCGCAAGGCTCACGCCACATGACCACCAAGGTGAGGGCGAGCGGTTCGCGGCTCGTCTCAACATCGAGGTGATGAGTGGCACTGACTATTATCGGTGGCAAGGACGCACATGGCTTAAGGGACTTAGGGGAGTTTATGGCGGACAGGATCGAGTTTGATCGTGATGCCGTCGGCGTCAGCGCGAAAGCAGACTGGGAGGACGCCGACACCTTCGCGAAGATCGGCAGCTTCATGTCGTCAATGCCTTCAGGCGACGGAGTGGCCGTCGCCCTTCCCTCAGGATCGAACGTCGGCACGTCTTCGCTCAAGTTCGCCCTCAATGAATACCAATCGACGATGCGCAGAGTCGTCCTCGAATACTCCGACGCCTGCGCGATTCTCGGTTCGGGGCAGGAGGAGATGATCTCCGACATGGATCGGACGGAATACCAGCACGTCTCCAATCTCGACGCCCTCGCGGCGCGCATGGGAGGTTGCGAATGAGCGCCGAAGACGTCATGCCCCTGCCCGCGGACATCGGTACCGCAGCGGAGGAACTTGTCGGCGACTACGAGTCCGTCGCGAAAGCGATCTCTGGTACGCAAGTCGCCGGTTTCCAATCGGAAAGCGTCCCCGGGTGGATCGGCGACTCGGCCGATGCTTACACGGATTCGATCCGCACCCTCGGCGAACACACCCGCAACCTCGCTGAGTCCTTCGCCCCCGCGCTCAACGCCATCAGGGACTGGGCGAGCGCTGTCGCCACGGCCATCACCACGACTATTCCGGATCTGTGGGCGGAATACGATGCGGCACAGGCGACGTACGAGTCGGCAATCGCCGACATCGACGCCGAGAGGTCCCGACGAGGGGGCACCGACGATCCGATGACGCCGAGCGAAGAGAGCTCGAGGAAGAACACCGCCCTCACCACCCGTGACGATGCCCAGGCCGAGATCGTCAGGAGGTACACCACCGCGATGGAGACCCTCGACGGCGAGGCCGAAACTGCGGCGGCGGCGATCATGAGTACTCAATCCTCGATCATCGGCACCGCGTCCCCGACTAGCCGCACAGAGATCGGCGCCGCCCTTTTCAACGATATCCCCCTAGTCGACGGCCAAGCCGAGTGGGAGTATGCGCAGCAGATCGCCCCCGGGGCCGCTTCAATTCTCAAATCCATTCCTCCGACCCCCAGTCAGGTCGACGAATTCCTCGCGAAGTATGGGGACCTATGTGACAATCCTTTCTTTGCTCAGGCGCTGTCCGAACTCGTCCCACCGGCACAACTGACCCAGTTTATGTTGAGCGCGGAGAACTACCGCGGTCAATTGGTCAACGCCGACGGCAATCTCGACACGGCGTACGACGAAACCTTGAACAAGCTCCAATCCGCGATCGGCTCGGTCGTCGTGCTGTCGACTGGCGGTATCAATGCCGACCCCGCGATGCAGGGGGTGTCAGATGCTTACTCGGCCGCATCGGCCGGCCTCATGACGAATGACGGTTCCTCCGTGGATTCGCTCATCGACACCCGGCTTGACCAGTGGAAGGCATTCGGCAACTCGCGCTATTCAGTCACTGGACAGCCCCTCGGCGACGATGTCCCCTACATGGGCGGCGGATGGGGCGATCACTACGGATACGAGTACCTTGCCACGATGCTCGGCAACGCCGCCGAATCGAATCCGAACCTCGCGCTCGGACCCAAGTTCTTCGAGGGCGAGAATTCGATCGCCCATGACATCGTCGCTTTCGATCACAAGCACGGAGACGAGATCGCCACCACGGGCGGCTACGGCAATTGGGGCGCCTCTCAGAACGTCTTCGGCGGCAAGCGCACCCTGTGCGACCCCGTCGAGTCGATGCTGCGGCTCATGGATGATCCTCAGGTGATTGCCGAAGGTGCCTCTCAGGTGCCCCCCGTCGATTCCTTCGCTGAGGAGCCCCACCTCTCACTGAGGAACAGAGCGCGTTATGACGCCGTTCAGCAGTTCCTCACCGATTCGACGACGTTCGCCATCGATCCGGCGGACGAGGCGACCAGGATCCCGCCTTTCACCGAGTCCGGCCCGATGAACATGACGCGTTACCTGACGAGTTATCGTGGCGGCGACTATTACACCGGTACCCTCGACCAGGGCGCGGCTCTGGGCTCCGTCCTTACGGACGCCGCCAATGCCGGGCAACCCCCCGCCGTCGGGACAGCGGAATACGACCACTGGCTCGAGCGCAGCAAGCGCTCGGCCACCATCGCCGCCAATTTCATTCAGGGGTACCAGGAGGGCCTCAACATCTCAGGCGACTCCTATCAAGGGGCGGATACCTTCGGAAATACGCACGCCGCCCTACGTCATGCAGCCGGTGATATCCTTTCGAGTTACGTCAACAGCCTCTCCGCGTCATTGGAGGGACACGAGTTGCCCGGGGGAGCTTTCCGGATCAATTCCCCACAAGGCGAGTCCGGATACGAGTTCCGACTGAGCAGGAATTTGGTCGATCAGATCCGAGGTAAGGGCGGCGGCGGTAACGGCTTGTTCACCGACCTCGCCTTCGATCAGCCGTTCGACATCAACAACACTCCTGATGATCTCAATGATGACGAGAGCCTCTATGGCGGGCCCACCGCGCTCGCCAAGCTGCTCCATGCCTCGGTCGCGGGGCAGCAAATCGACCTGACGACGGCCGCGGCCACGGGGGATTTCTCGTCCATGACCGCAGTCCAGGACCGGTGGGCTCCGGTGTTGGACTCTATCACCGCGGCACCCGGTCAGGCGAGGATCGAGACCTCGACCGTCTTGGATGCGACGAATAGACAACTCAAGTCCCTTGCCGCATCGGGGCTCGGTGCTCTCCCCCTCGGAGGGGGCATCAACAGTCTCGACGGCTTCTCGAAGTGGGTCATCAACCAGGGCAAGTCGGGGGCAGTCAACTCTTTCCTCGACAACGTGTTCTTCACGAACAATGTCTCGGTCGCCGAAGCCGGACAGTTGAGCGCGCATCAGGCACTCGAAGTCACGCAACAAGCGGCGATCTACAGGGCCATCGCCGCCAGCGGCTCGTACGGGAATCCGCCAGTCGATCCGGCGCTCTTCTGCGATGCACACCGGGGGCTGGAGAGCTTCATGGCGGACGGCGAGGTCATCCCCTATGATGCGATGACTGCCGATCAGCAGTCGGCCTTCCAGCAGTACGTCGTCGGCTCAGACGGGCTCGGCTCCCAGACCGCGGGTGTCTTCACTCATTCCGGCGAAGCGCTCAACACCGCCAGAACCGAGCGCGAGGAGGCTCTGAAGGATGAGTGAGAACATGTGGAGGCTGGTGGCCCGCTACGCGGCCATAGTTCTTGTCACGGTGCCCCTTCTGGGCGGATGCGCATTCCTTGGGGACGCTTTCTCATCACCCCAATCCTCGCCCGAGGAGTGGAACGTAAGGGAGACTCCTGACACTATGACAGCCACCCCGCCTGAGGGGTGGATCATCCTCGATCCCGAAGCTGGTGAGAGCTACTGGAGTTTCGCGATCGCGAGGGCAGCACCGGCTTGGGAGAACGTTCCCGGCGTTATCGCCTACAACGTGTCTCCACAATGGATTTGCGGCCTATACCACCAACTGCCCACCGCAAAGTTCGATCTCGAGGCCATCTCCAGGCAGACGAAGAAAGACCGCGAGACCATCGGCACTGTGAAGGACGCGCATCTTCTCGAACCCCGACTGATCGGCGGCTCCTCGGCGAGGGGTTTCGAGGGGATCTTCACTTTCAACGACGGCGTCGATTACCCGGCTCAATGCTGGAAGGTGTGGCGAGAGGACGGACTGTGGACGATCTTCGTCGTCGGCGACCCCGGCACCTCGACGGTCCCTTCCGAACTCATTGACGTGCTCGACACCGTCGAATGGACTCCGGCACCCTAAAGGAACTCCTCCCCTCCTCCGCCGAGGCATTAGCCCGATAGCCTCGTCCTCTCCTCGGAGTCACGAGCTGAACACACAGCTGGATTGAGACAAGAATCCTCCTCTACCGCCGAAAACAGCGAGATTGTCACCTTACAGCGCGATGACTCTTGATCAATACCGTGGTGGGATTCTCAGCGGTCGTGTGGTCCTGCGTTTGCATGGTCTGAGTATCGATAGTGTCTGGCTTTCGATAGCATGAGGCCTTGGATGAGGTGTGTCGCCTAGAAGGGGAAGAGCACATATGAGTCGGCGTTCTTTTTCACGGGTTCTTCTCCCCTTGGTGGCACTCGTTGCTGTCGTGAGTGTCTCCTTCGCGCCTCCTGCCAGGGCTGAAGACACAATCACGACCCAGCCCTACGATGCTCTTTTCACTCTCAAAGAGCGCGACAAGCTCGGCCTCTCCGGCAAGGGCATCACTATCGCCCTCATTGACGGGCCGGTCGATACGTCCGCGCCGGAACTGCAAGGCGCCAACATCACCACCGTCACCCCCTGCCCCTACACACCCACCCCAGACTCAATCTCCCACGGGACGGCAATGGCCTCCCTCCTGGCCTCACCCGACTACGGAATCGCCCCCGGAGCCACAATCCTCCACTACGCCATCCCCCTCGGTGACGAAGAGTTCACTCAAGAGGATCGGAGCTGTTCCACCAGTTACGATCTAACGCTGAGACGCGCACTCGATGACGGAGCCGACATCATCTCCTACTCCTTGGGGGAAGGGTCAAGAACCAGTCCGAGGATGACAATGGATGCTGAATTGACGCGGGCCGATTTAGATGGAGCCGTTGTAGTTGCGTCTATGGGTAATAACAATCGAGAAGACACTGGTTCTTTTGCGTCGGCGAATCTGACTGTCGGTGTTGCCGCAACAGACATTCAGGGCAATCGAGCCGACTATTCCAACTACGGGAAGGGAACAACCGTCGCCTTTTACGGTGGCCCAGTCAGTACCCGCAATTATGCGAATGGGAAAATCTACCACGAGACCAAAGGAACGTCAGTGGCTACTCCTCTTGTAGCCGGTTTCCTGGCTTTGGCGATGGAGAAGTGGCCTGAAGCGACGAACAGGCAAATCCTCCAATCCCTCGTCCGCACCGCAGCCCGCGATGACGGAGTCGAATGGGACCCCGGGTACGGCTACGGACTAGCCAATCTCCGTGGTCTGCTCACCGAAGACCCCACAAACCTGCCCGACGAAAACCCCCTCCTGCACAAGAACAACGAGTGGGTACCCAGCGAGGAGTACTACAACGACTACATCGACGGCCTCCTCGACCCCCTCGACCACTGGATCCAAGATCCCAACTACACTTACCGAGGCTCAAACTCAGGAGTCGTCCGCACCACATCCCATAAGACCGCTTATGGCACATCCCCCCGCTACCACCGAGACCCACACACACCACCCACACCACCCCCAAACAGACACCAACGAGCACCACAGCCGTAAACACCCAACACAAGCGCAAACACTCCGTTGAGAAGCTCAACTCCCACTTCCCGTACTAGTCCCCGAATCTTGGACATGCACACAAGCGTCCTCAAGGAGCACGATGGGCAGCGAAAGCACATTCAATACTGAGAGCATCATCGCCGCGGCCAACACACTTGACGCAGAAGGCTCTCCAGCAGCCTCCACGGCCACGGACACCTCCACCGAAGTCCTACTCAAGCAAAACCCTGAAAAGTGGGGCATAGAATCCGGGCCGAGCGAGTTCTCCTCGAACTATTCCCTCTACCTTTCGAATGTCGAAAGGGAAATGGCGACAATCCGCGACCAACTCGACTCCTTCATCACTTCAGTACGAGAAAGCGCAGTGGCGGTCGAAAACAATGAGAGCTCCGTCGCCGAGGCAGTCGAGCACCTCGCTAGGAATCTCGAGGAACAACCCGAGGAGCCGACACGACCCTATGGTCACAGTGCAGACTCTGAAAACGATGCCTCTCAACCGTCAGGAACTGTTTCACCCCAGTCCGCATCAACCCTGTCTCCTTCCACAACACGTCCTTCCGATTTATCGCGTACTGGAATGCACGATTCCACCCGGAAATAGTCCAGGTTCTTCTCTTCTCCCCTTGCAGCATGGAGGCTGATTCATGAGTGATGAATACGCTCGACTCCTCGCCCTTGACCAGCTCAAGACCGATGACTCGGCGGAGATCGACTCGATTGACACCATTCGGCGTTCGATCTGCGAATGTGAAGACGCTTTGGCCGCATTCAGATCGACCGCGCAGATGTCGGGAGAAACCGCAGATGCCATCGCTGAATGGCTCGACGAGTATTCCGCCAAGCTCCAAGGGCTGAAGGAGAAGCTCGAAGAGAGCGTTGCTATGCACAATGCGGCCCGCAGCGCCATGGCGAGGGCCCGCGCGCGTCGAATCGACGAGGCTGAGGGGATCCTCATGTCCGCCTCGGAATACAATGAATGGGCCCGCCAGCCCTATGTCACGATCAACGGCGAGTGCCACACAGGATCAAGCTACGCTAAGGCCCTTCAAGACGACCTTTATGCCAAGCGTGACGATATTGCCAGGAGCATCCTGGAGGAGATGAACTCAGCAGTCAGTGAGCAAGCCAAGGGAATAACACCGGAACCACTCGGATCTCACTCGGACCAATCCAACCCCGCCGATGCCGAAGACTCCACGGGGACACGCTTCGCCATCTTCAGTGCAAACACCGCCACCGCACACTCAGTAGCCTCCTCCGCATCCTTCAACACAAACTCCCTGGCAGCCGCAACAGTCGGAGGTGCCGTCCTCACGACCCGAGCAACCACACCACTCAGCGGAGGAACCGCCCCCAACTGGAAACGACCCCCCGCCGGCCAGCCCGGCTCACCCAGTAACCCCATCAACGACCCCGAACAACTCGCACACCACGACCTGCTCCACACCCCCGTCAACCAAAGGATGACCCCCGACGGCCCCACGGCAGGCTACCTACCGCGCGACCCACAAGCCCTCATCGACCTTCGACGCCAAAGCTCAACAGCCGAATGGCTAAACTCCACAGGCCCCGGTTCTGAACACCAGCGACACTCCACCGCCGCCCTCGGAGGCATGCTCGGACTCGGCACAAGTGCAGGAATCGGCGCAGCAGCAGCACGGTCATCCGTCTCCGGCGTCTCCTCCCTCGTCACCACAACCCCAGGCGCCTCCGCACTCACCTCACAAGTCGGAGGAACCGGAATGTTGTCCATGCAACAAGCCGCAGTCTCGACAAGCCTCAATGGAGCACACTCCCCCGCCACGAACCCGCGCACCGCAAACGCACAGACAGCTTCAGCACAAACCCCATCAAGCCGCGACAGACTCGGACGGCCCGGCATCCTTCCCAGCGACACAGGGCGAAACGAGCGCAGCGAAAAGAGACGCTCACGCGGCCTCATCGGATACGAGGTCATGCGAATCGACGAGGACACACCCTCAACCGATTCCCCCACGCACAAAGCTCTGGAACGCGGCTCCGCCGACGAACTCATTCCCCTGTCATCACAAGAATCAGACCGATGGTGACGGTCGATCACTAAGAGCCAGAAAACCTACTGACTCCCCAATACAAGGGCTTCCCTCAACACAAGGGTGGGCGCAGGCACTCAAACACGTGCCCGCGCCCACCTAGGAAGAATCAGTCATCGAACCCTGAACTCAATCGTCGTTCCCTCACCGACATCAATCAGATCGCCATCGGACAGAGAAAACATCACCATAGGGGTCACTTCCTCAAAAGAGCCATCCCCGTGCCGCAGCAGAGTCCCATTAGCCGATCCCATATCCATGAGCGACCACACCCCCGGAGCAGTCACCATCACAGCGCAATGCGAGCGTGAAATCTCAGTCGCCGGACTCAACACGCGCAAAGTCCTCGCCGCAGGACGGCCAGAAATCGCCCGCGGATCAGGATCACGGCCAATCACAACATCACGAGTGACTTCCGTGGGAGCAGTGCCACCATAAAGCAGGAAAGCAGTCGGCCCGAGCGAGGAATTACCCTCGACACGCCGCAACACCGTCGCCTCCGCGTCATTCGCCGCTCCCATCTGCGCGAGCATCTCAGGAGTCATTGTCGCCTCAAAGGCCTCAGGATTCACGACCGGCTCAGCCGGGGACGCGGGTCCAAGCACCGGCGCAAGCTGAGATGCAGGGGAGGGCTCTTGCACCGGCTCGGGTTGAAGCACAGGCAGGGGCTCAGGCGCGGATTCAACTAGAGGCACAGGCTCGGGCACCGGTTCAACCACCGGCATGTGCTCGTGTAGCGGCTCAAGTTGAGGCACCACCATAGGCTCGGGCACCGACTCGGGTTGAGGCGCGGGCGTGGGCTCAAGCGCAGACCCGAGCCCAGGCTCCGCACCGGGAATCGGATCAGGAGCCCAAAGGAAACCCCCGGGCGCAGAAAGCGGCCCGGCCTCTTCAACTCCCCCATTAGTCGGCACAGCCACAGGAAGGGCACCATCCGCAGGCACAGGAAGGGCACCATCGACAGGAGAAAGAGCCTGGTCTTCACGCTCAGCAGACAGCGGACTCCCCTCATCCGAGGAAGCAAGCGCCACAGCGGAAGCAGGTCCGAGAGCTTGAGGCAAGGGAAGCCGCTCACACTCATCGAAGCCCCGACCAATCCTCACCCAGGCAGCATCCATCCGATCCTCGGCCACCACCTCCCACGACTCGTCCGAAGCGCAATCGGAGGAAGCGCCTATAGAGACCTCCAGCATCTGCCACTGCCCAGGATCCACCGCCCACGCCCAAATCGGCGCCGACCAAGCCTGCAGCTCCTGAGTGCCAGAAGAAAGGCCGCGCACCCACGCGCCACCGAGCACAGTAAGAAACGGCTGCACTCCAGAAAGGTCGAAGAAAACAATACTGCGGCCGAAATGCACCATCTGGGAAAGCCACTGGCCAATGTCAGCGTGCCCCCACACAACATCAGCAGCAGAATCAGCCAGATCCGGTTCAACACAGCACATTCCCAGCGGCCCGCAGACCACAATGGCACCTGTACCCCGGGCAGAAAAACGCCCAAGCTGAAGCATCACTTCTCCTATTTCTTAATTTACGCCACGACGCACAGTCGTCGTTGACGCCGGGCGCACCGCCTGAATCTGACGAGAATGCACCTCACAAGCATCACCGGCCCGCGACGCACGCAAGGCATGAACGACAACAGCAGTCGCATTATCACGAGTACCGGAAGTGATCGCTGCATCAACCAACTCATTCGCGATCTGTTGAGGTTCCCCACCCGAACGGACAATCTGCACGATCATCTCATCGTCAAGGACACCATGAACCCCATCAGAGCACATCAACGCATAATCTCCCTGAAAAAGAGGCGTAAGCGCATAATCCGCATCCGGCACAACAGCCATCCCCGCCCCCAAAGCGCGGGTTACGACATTCGAAGGAGGGAAAACGAGCTCCTCGCCCGTCAACTCCGCCAAGTCGCGAGCCTCTTGAACAGCGGAATGATCACGAGTCACTTGACGGATGGAATCCCCACCCACAATGTAGGTGCGCGAATCCCCGATATTAAAACTCAACCAAAACGGCCCCTGCTCCGTGTCAAGAGCGAGCACACCCGTCAAGGTCGAACCGGGAGCCGCCGTCGGATCCTCCGGATCAGCCAGAGCAGCAACCGCCTGAGCCGCCTGGCGAACACCCTCGCTCAGATCCACAAGATCCGCCAGCCGCCCACCAAGAGCATCCGCACTCAAACGCTCCTCAAGGACGCGCACAGCGGTCGAGGACGCCAAGGCCCCTCCCACATGACCGCCCATCCCATCGGCAACAGCGAAAAGCGGAGGCGAAGCCAGCCAAGAATCCTCATTCCGGGAACGCACCGGCCCGACATCAGTGGCAGCGCCCCAGCGGGTGAGCAGCACCGAACCGAGCCGAGACAGATCCACCCCTTGCCCTCCTCATCACACCGTCAACTCATGCGCCGCATCGCGCGAGTGCAGCACCACAGGCCACACACACGCCACACTCATTTCTTGACCAAGAGATCGCGATAGTTCTCCGCATCATCAGACTCCACACCATTCGTATTGATCGTGAAACGATAACGCTCAGGTGCCCCATGCTCGATCACATAGGAGACATCCCACTCGGAGTAGTACTCGCAGGTCTCATCCGTACACAAATGCATCGTCCGATCACCGAGACGCCAATGAGTCGCATTCGACATCAAAGCGTGGAACTTCTCATTTGTAGCGGTGACCGTCCCGTCCTCGTTCAGCATGAAATCTGAATCACTCATCTCACCAAGCAGGTCAAAAGGACGCATAGGAGTGCCGACCACGTTGGAGACGCGCGTAGCCTCCTCGACGATCTCCTTCATCTCATCTTCATTCTGCGCAGCTTCGATCCTCATCTTGTAATCGGATTTGAGGCCATCGCCGATGTAGCTCAGAGCATCAATCTCCTTGGAATGCTTCGAAGCGTAGTACGTCGAACAGCCCGTCAGCCCCGTCGACAAAAAGACCACGCTAACAGCAGCAGATGCGCACAAGCGCAAAAAACGCGAAGAGAACACGCTGAACTCCCTCATGAATACGACATCCCAAGGCTAAGCGAGCGAGTGGACAGCAGACAAGACGATCCCACACCCCACGGTTCAAAGCGTCGGCTCACGTAGTGAACCCCGAATCAGGTACTCGGCTCCGTCCACACAAGCTGCGCCCGTAAAAGCCCCGCATCACGCGAAACAACCTGAGCGCGTCCCGGAATGGACTTCACCGGCTTGACGCGACCAAGGACCGTCCCCTCATCGGGACTTCCCGACAAGAGTATTCCCGTCGCACCCAGCTCACCCATCGACTGCAACACCGGTTCAAAAGCCGCACGTGAAGCTCCGCCCATGCGGCGAGCCACAATCACATGCAAACCAATATCCTGCGCTTGGGCCATTAAAGGCTGCAAAGCTGCAAGCGGATTGCCCGAAGCGGTCGCCACCAGATCATAATCATCAACAAGAACCCAAGCCTCCGCTCCAGTCCACCACGAACGATTACGCAACTGATCGGTCGTCACCTGATCACCGGGCAGACGAGTGCCAAGGTATCTCGCCAAATCACGCAACTGCTGATCGGCCTCGTTCTTCGTCGTCATATAGCCGGCCAAGAAATCCTCGGGGAGTTCCCCGAGGAGAGTCCGACGCAAATCGATGAGGAAAAGCTGCGCCTCCTTCGGCGAATTCGTCCGCATCACCTCTTGAGCGATGCTCCGCAAGAAATTCGTCTTCCCCGACTTCGAATCACCGAAAAGATACACGTGCGACTGCGAACGCGGGTTGAAAACGAGAGGACCCAAACGGCGCTCCTCCACCCCCAAAACCAAGGGCTGCGCTGTCGAAGGACCCGGATCCTTAACAGGAAGCGCCAAAAGCTCGTCGACCGTGACCTTCGGAGGAAGCAGACGCAATTTCGGCCCAGGACCCATCGGCGCAGCCGAACGAATCCTCTCAATAGCCGCGCTTACACCATCAGACAAATCCACCGAGTCATGAACCCCGTCAGCACGAGGCAAAGCGACAAGGACATGATGCGCATCCACATCAAGCCCACGCCCAGGGCGCTCCTCAGGGATCGAAGTCTGAATCTTCCGGTCGATCTGCGAATCCGAGGCATCCCCCAAACGCAATTCCAATCTCGAACCGATAAGATCACGGACCTGCTGGCGCAAATCCATCCACCGAGCCGCCGAAGCCACCAGGTGAACACCGAAAGTCAAAGCACGAGCAAGCATCTCCTGAACACGCAGATCCATGCCCTCGAAATCAGACTTCAAAGTCCCCCAACCATCGACGACGAAGAACACATCTCCATAACCATCATCGAAACGCCCCTGCGCCCGCCCCCGCCGATACGCCTCAATCGAATCGATCCGGTTCTCCCGAAAATACTTCTCACGATCCGCAATAATGCCCTCCAACTCCGAGAGCATGCGATTAATCGTCTCCTCGCGGTCGCGCGTGACAACAGCGGCCACATGCGCAGCCCCCTCGAAAGGAGCGAATGTTCCACCACCGAAATCCAAGATGTAGAACTGCACCTCCTGCGGAGTGTGCGTCAGCGACAAAGCCATCACGATGGAACGCAAAGCAGTCGATTTGCCGCTCAACGGTCCCCCCACCACCGCCATATGACCATTCGCCCCAGAGAAGTCAAACTCGAGGAGCTCACGGCGCTGCTCAAGAGGCAAATCGACAACACCCACAGGCACCCGCAAACGCCCCCTCGCGCGCCACTCCTTCGACACATAGCCCAAACGAGGATCAACCCCAAGATCCGGCATCAAAGAATCCATCGTGTCGGGCACATCGAGGGGCGGGAGCCACACCTGATGAGCCTCGATGCCTGTGCCCGCCATACGCGCAACCGCGATATCCAGCTCAGTCATGTCCTCCCACTGCTCATCACCAGGCAGAACCACAGCATCGCCTCGAGGATCGTCCGCAGGATTCTCTTCACGTTGAAGCACAGGAGCCACCGTGAAAGGAAGGACCTTGATCGCCTGAGCTTGACGGCCCACAGCCCCACCACGAGAAGAAGACAGCTTACGAGCAGGCGGAGGAGTCGCGACATACGAGGCGCGGAAGCGGATCATCTGATCCGTACCCGGCTTCAAATAGCCGACCCCCGGGAAGGCGGGCAGCTCATAGGCGTCCGTAACCCCCAAAACCTCACGCGACTCCGAAGCGGAGAAAGTCCTCAGGCCGATTCGATACGACAAATGCGAATCCAAGCCCCGCAAACGCCCAGACTCCAGACGCTGCGAAGCGAGAAGCAAATGGATCGACATCGAACGCCCCAGTCGGCCGATCGCGACGAAAAGATCAATGAACTCCGGCTTCGCGGTCAACAACTCAGAGAACTCGTCCAGAATGATGAAAAGGGCAGGCAGAGGCTCCCCCTGATGCTTGCCGGCAAGGCGATCGGCCTCGTAATCCGAGACATTCGCATAGTTACCCGCCTGACGTAAAACCTCTTGACGCCGCACCATTTCGCCGCGCAACGCATCCTGCATCCGGTCAACAAGAGACAACTCCGACTCAAGATTGGAGATCATCGCGGAAACATGAGGAAGCTCAGACATTCCCGCGAAAGTCGCACCCCCCTTGAAATCAACGAGGACGAAGTTGAGCTGTTCAGGCGAATGAGTAAGCGCCATCGCCAAAACGATCGTGCGTAAAACCTCCGACTTGCCCGAACCCGTGGCACCGATCAGGAGCCCATGGGGACCCATGCCCTGCTGAGCAGCCTCCTTAATATCAATGAAGACCGGAATACCCTCCGGTGTCACCCCAAAGGGGACGCGCAAACGCTCACGGCCCTCACGGCGAAGCCACTGACGCTGCGGATCGAAATCACGGATGTCGCCAATATCGAGCAACTCCATCAGATCCTGCTGGCGTTTGGGATCAGAACGACCCACCGGCGACTGGGCCTCGGGACGTTCCTCCTCCGAATAGCGGGTCATACGACGGGCAATAGCCTCGGCCTGAAGAATCCCCATAGAGTCAGCAACACCCACAACCGGATTACGATCCATGAGGATGACCTCCATGGCCCCTGACTCATCCCCAACACCGACCGGATGGATAATCAAACGAAGTGTTGAACGAGATGTCATCGGCCCCCAGGTGTCACTCAAGGTGGCAAGAGTGACCCCGATGGCACCTTCAATGGAGCCGAGCCGAGAATTAGCCGCAGGAGTCTTCCCATCGCAAATCAAGAGCAGATGAGGCCACGGCGAAGCCTCGTCTCGGGAGCGGAATGCGGGACGAGTCGAGATCTCCTCACCGACAAGATCCTCCAACTCCGCGAAATCCGTTGTCACCATGCGCGCAGGGCCAAGAGCATCACAGAGAGCTAAGGACCTCGCATGAGGCAACCACTTGACCCACTCCCATTCACTGAGCCTGTCAGGAGTCGTTAACACGGCGATCCTCAGAGCATTCGGCGGAATGAAAGTCGTCAAATGAGCGATCATCGCGCGAAGCTGAGCGCTCGTCTGCTCACGCGCCCCGCAAATCTCAACATGACTGAACTCGCCGAGCATGACACCGAAAGGCATATCGTCGACCGTGGAATGCGCAGCGAGGAAACGAGACATCGCCGAATGACACACCACATCAGGGTCAGCCAAAGGGGGAAGCTCCGGCTCAACCAACTCCATTGAAAGATCTTGAGTCGAAGACCCCAAACGAACACTCAGGAGTTGCTCGGAACCGACCTCCCTCTCCCACAGGCGAGTCCCCTCAGCAGCGATCAGGACCAAAGCATTCGGATCCGGCAAATGCCAGTTAATGTAGCTGCGCTGACGCGAGGCGACAGCTCGGACCGTTTGACGCATCTCAGACAAATACGCCAAATACTCGCGACGAAGCCCATTGACTTTCGCGCGATGCCCCGACACCTGCCGATAAATATTGAAAGCAACCATCGACAGCATGGCGATCACCATCGCACCGGCCATGAACAGCATCCGAGTGTTCTGCCCCTGGGACATCGCCATGAAAACCATGACGCCCATCGAGCCCATCATCGGAATGACAGTGGCGAGGATCGACCCCATGCCCGTCGGCTCAGCTCGATCTGGAGGAGCCTGCACAGGGATCTGACCGGACGGCAATTCAGGTGCGCTCGTCTGCTCAACGTCCTCTGTACTGATTTGATCCATGAAGCCCCCTCTTGATGGATCTGCGCACCACCATATGCCCGCCTCATACTATCGTCGGAGTGCAGGTGTCACCGCCCGCATTCAGGAGCAGGCTTCACCAGCGCCGGAATTCAGATGTCACCACCCGCATCCAGGGGGTAGAGGGGACGCCCTCGCAGTCCACCGACCCCCACGAGAGAATAAAGGACCGACCCAAGGACCATTGGGACCGACCTTCGAAGACCCTTAAGACCAACCCCCCGACGAACATAAGGAAGGCGCAGATGGTGCAGTCGCTTGCCAGCACAACGGTTATCGACCAAACCGGTGCCCACGACTACACCGTCCCAGCAGGGACCACCATCGCCGGACTCATGGCGACACTCACAGTCGATCTGAGCGACCCCTCCCTCAATGTGACAACCGCAGACGGAAGAAAACTGGACGGCGGAGCCGTCATTGGCCACGACCTGCCCTCCGGGAGCGTCATCGCCCTCTCACGGCAAACAGAATCACGCAAAATCGCCGCCCAAGTAGCCCGACTCAACGAACTCCCCTGGTTCCCCTCAGCACTGGCATCCACCCTCCTCCTCTCCTTCCTCATCATCGCTGAAGGCTCCGTCCTCGTAGCTCCACTCATCGGCTTGTGGGAACCACCCACAGCCCTGCGCTGGCTCACTGCGATCCTCAGTGCCCTGATCTGCGCCGCAGCCATCAGCCTCGAGCGCGTGCGCACTCACGCCTGGTTCGTCCTGGCACTATCGCTATTCTTCGGCCTCACAGCCACAGCAGCGATCCCAGCCGAAACCGAATTCGCGGCAAGTGCAACGCAGCTGGCCATCGCCTGGTGGGCACTACTCGCCAGCCTGAGCGCCTGGGTGATCTACGACTTCGTCCTCGGAGCGCTGACCTCCGGAATCTGGGCCGGAATCGTCGCCGTCTCAACAATCACCAGCTACTACGAAATCAGCTTCACCACACTCGCACCCCTCATCGTCGCCATCGCCGTTCTCCTGACAACACTCACCCCCTCCTTAGCGATCCGCATTCCAGAAACACAACTCCTCGACATGCCGCTGGTCACGACAATGGTCGGACGCCTTAGAGGACCCGAACCCGCCGCGCCCTCGGATATCACCATGCCGCGCGTTCAGCGGACCATCAACGAGGGCAAAGCCCGAACACAGACCCTTCTCATCACGTGCACAGTGCTCATCCTGATCTCCGCCCCCTCCCTGTCCACGCTGATGAACCACCAGACCTGGGAGGGGCGCGCCGCCATCGGAGTCATCGCGGCATCCTCACTCCTCTTGCTCATCACAGGCCGTAATCGGCGTGAACACAGCGCACGAATCATTCCTCAGATCGGGGCGCTCGGATTGATCATTTCCGCACTCACCACCTCTTTCGTGACACACGCAATCGGAACGCATATCAGCGCCCTCATCCTTCTGCTTCTGGGCTGCGCGTACATTGTCATCGCCCTCATCGCCACCGTGCGAGAACCCTCAGCCCTCATCGGCTGGATCCTCGATGTCTGCGAATCCCTGAGCCTCATCCTTCTCCTGCCCGCAGCCGTGTACGCAGCGGGAGTCTTCACTCTCATTCGACAGGTGGCCTCATGACCGCGCTCACTCCGCACTCGTCTCCCTCGCCGCGCCCGGCCCGGCCACCACACTCCACACCCGCAGGTGGTGCGCGCTCAGCAGCAGACGTCCCCTCGGTGTCGGCGATAGCGGCTCAAACACAACGCCCCTCACACGACCCCACAGACTTCGCTCCAGCACGACCAGGAGCCAGGCTCACTGCCTTCATCATCGACTTCTTCCTCGTCCTCGTCATCTGCTCTGCACTGTGGATATGGCGTCCATCCCTCATCCTCGTCGTCATCATGTCCCTTCAACTGAGCATCGTGGGCGCACTCATCCTTTCCATCACAGGACGCTCTCCCGGACTATTCATCACGAAAACCGCGCTACTCGCCCAAGACTCAACCAGAGCACCCGGCCTGGGCAAAGGCTTAGCCTATGGGCTGCTCTACTACCTCATGGCCTTAACCCTTATCGGGCTCGTGTTGTCGGCACTCCTATGCCGTGAAGGGCGCGGATGGATGGAGCGAATCACCGGCACCCGATCAATCGACCTCACCACGCCCCTCGAACGTTCAATCGCCCCTCATCAAGCGGGCCGCACCTCGTCTCACGCCCCCGAGCAGCACAGGCCACTCCCGCAACACCCCTCCTTCAGCGCAGCCCCCAGCGGTTTTGCCGCCGTCGCCGCATCAAGAGGGTTTCAGATGTCAAAGCCTGTACCTGCTGCCCCACAAGGCCGCGCAGGTGTCGTCTCCCGGCAAGAAGACACGGCGCGAGGACAATCTGGGGGTTCCCACGGCTGGGGTCCTGCTGCCCCGGGCTGGGGTGCTGCTACCCAAAGCCAAAGTGGCTCAGCGCGGGAGCTGCCTGGCACTGCCCCAAGCCGGGCTGCTGCCACCCTCGGCCCGCTGAGCGCGGCCCACCACCCGGCACCCCCGACGTACCCGATCAGTGCAAACCCCAGCCAAGCCTCAACTTCTTACAGTCCAGCATCCTCGACAACTGACGCGCCAATCCCGACGCAACATCCAGCCCCTCCACACACGAGCCCATCCACACCTAGTCAGCCTGTTCCAACACAAAAACCCCAAATCTGGGCAGTCCTAGATTCGGGGGGCCAAGAACTCATCGACTCCGTCCTCGTCCTCGGACGAGCGCCAAGCTCCGACGACCCCAAGGCGCGCCTCGTGACAGTCAGCGACTCCACCCGCTCCCTCTCCCGAACGCATCTTCGACTCGGCCCAAACCACAGCGGAGTCTGGGTTGAAGATGCCTTCTCCGCCAACGGCACGAAAGCTCGCACCCCCGATGGCAGCGTCAGCGAGCTTCCACGCGGCCAGAAACGCTCCGTTCCCATCGGGACGATCCTCATCATGGGAGAACGTACCCTGACCATCACCGCTCACTCTGAGAAAGACTGAGCCAAGGAGCGAGGCTGGCCAAGGAACACCCGAAACTCACCAAGGAACAGCCACGCCTGGCCAAGGAGCAGCACTGAGCCAAGACGAGCTCGGTTCTCCTGCGATCGTCGCGCCACGCACACACCGGCGAAAAACACCTATTCCACCTTTCCCCGGCACAACCACCCACCACACGACAGGAACAGAACGGAAAACCTGGAACCGGAGACAAACACCAGCGCCTATTCCAGGCTTCCCGACACAACCACACCACCCACCAACACCTATTCCACCTTTCCCGACACAATCACCTGCCACACGACAGGAACAGAACGGAAAACCTGGAACCGGAGGCGGGAACTAGTGAAAACCACCAAAACTCGATAGGCACCCCAAAACCCAACGAACCCCACACCCCAAAACCCAACGAGCCCCGTATCCACAACGGATACGGGGCTCTAGCTCAGCGATGGAGCATATGCTCCTATCGAGTCCTCAGGAGAAACGAGCAGCATTCGCCGAATCAGTCGAGCTATACGACTGATTCGCCGATTCAACAAGGGTCGAGATCTGTGCGAGGACATCGCGCATACCGGTCATGCCCTCGGTCCACTGCTGCTTCGCAACCAGGTAAGCCTCCTGAGCATCGCCTTCCCAGTTGGATCGGAGCTGCTGAAGCTCCGCATCCATGTTGTCCAGGGTGGACTGGATAGCGGTAGCTCCACTGTTGAGGTCACTGGAAGCCGTGCTGAGCGATCCGTAGTTGACTTTGAGATCCATGAGTTCTTCCTACCTACTTCTACTACCGGGGTCAGCCCAAACGGCTCGCGAGCTTGGCGAATGTGCTCTCTTGCTCCTGATCAGCAACGTCGTAATCACGCTGAGCGGAACGCAGGTTGTCCTCAAACTGAACGAGGGCGTTATTCACCTTGTTTGCTTCCTCGTTCCAACGAGCCATGAGAGCATGGAACGCCGTGGCCGCAGGACCGGTCCAGTTGGAGCCAATAGAAGCCATCTGACTCTCAACGGCGGCAATACGCGCCTTAAGATCTTCACGAGTCGCCGACACGGTATCGGCACCCTTAAGGATTGCTCCCTCGGCTGCAGAAATCTGACCTGCCATATTCTTCTCCTCCATAGCGGGATGCACAGTGGATGCCGATCACACCCAGAGCTGTTGGCAAGTCTCACCCTAAACGAGAGAGCGCCGCCCGTCCATCGCCCGGATCAGTATGCACACTCACGGGAAAAGAACAGCACCCCATGGCGAAATATCGACGGATTCCCCGGTCATTCGTGGGCAGAGAAAACGACAGCTCACGATACGGGCCCGGACCCACGCTCAGGGATGAAACCCGCTCCGACGCGAGCCCCACACGATGAACACCGGCCCACGACAAGAGGAGCAGTTCACCATCTCGCACAAGCAACACTTCCACATCTCGGCACACACCAAAAGGGGAGATCCATGTCTTTCACAAGGAGCACCTCCACATCGGTGCACACCAAGAGATCAGTACGACCCGATCCTCCCAATTCTGCGAAGAAACTCATCGGCGACAACCCGCGACACAACGTCCCACAACTCGATGTAGCATCGAGCTCGCCTGCCCCCCCCTTATTCCCCTGTGAACACCACTGATTGAGGAGTCTTCGATCGAGAGGAGACTCTACGACCACCCTGCCAATAGAACGAGCGTATCGAACAGTGAAGAACTCATCGTACCGAGCCTGACGCTTCCTTCTCGTATCGATCAAGTCCCCGACAGGCAAAAGCGCCAACGGGAACAGAAAGACGAGGGTCACCACTATGGCGAACAGGATCACGCTACCGACAAGGAGATCACGGTTCCGACGAGGAATTGAGTCATGGTGCCGTTGTCAACGAGATAAGAATCATTACAGGTCACATATATCCCGACTACATCCCGGCCCTTTCAATGGCGAAACGACGCGCCGAAGCTCATACAGGATGCCTTCAGGACATAGACTCTTCATTCGCTTCGACAAGCACTAGCCTATGAGCAGGAAACTCGCACCATGTGAAGGACGCGGAGGACTCGATGTCTACGATGACGCGAACAGGCACGGCCCTGATGCCAATCTCAGTGAGCTATGCCGGAGAAACCATCGACATGTCGATCCCCCAATCGGTATGCCTAGCCGAAGCCATCCCCGGGATAGTCTCAGCCCTGGGCCGACTCGACCCGAGCAGCGTCTCAGGAGGATTCGAGATCATCACCTCCGGAGGACGAAAACTCGACCAGTCGAAATCCCTACCCGACCAGAACGTCCAAGCCGGGGCGCTCCTCACCCTAGAACCCATCGGACAATCCGCCAAAGACCTGCGTTACGACGACCTCATAGAAGCAGTCGGCTCCAGCGTCGACCAAGATTCAAAGGAATGGACCCCCGCCGACTCCCTCCAACTCTCCTCCCACGCAGCCGCAGCTCTCATCCTCGTCGCAGCCCTCCTCCTCACCCTCGGACCTGAACACGGATACCTCAGTGCCGCAATCGGAATCATCGGAGCACTCCTCGTCGTCGCCGCCTCCGCAATCATCATCAGGATCCCCTCCGTCGCAGGAGCCGTATCACTACTCGCCACAGCACCCCTGCTCATGATGTCCGCCGGATTCAACCTCGTCGGAGGAGGCTGGCGGCCCATCACTTGGCTAGCCGGAGGAGTCGGCATCCTCGTCGCCGCAGCGTCCGCCCTCGTCCTCCCCTCACGCATGCGTGCCATCATGGCTGCGCCGCTCGTCGTAGGAACAACAATGGTCCTCAACGGAGTCATCGGAGCCTCCACAACGATCCCCCTTGAGAAGACCGCCTCACTCGCCCTCGCCCTCCTCCTCATCACCTCCCTCTCCGCACCCTGGCTCGCCCTCGCTCAGGTTCCCGTCAAAGTCACGGGCCCCACTTCAATGGCACCAATCGACATCTACGAAGTCCACGGAAAAGTCTCCACCTCACAAGTCTTCGTCGTCGCCGTCAAAACGGGAGTGTCCATCTCCTTGGGATTCCTCGCCCCCATGCTGCTCAACTCGCCCGAAGCGATCATTCTGCTCGGATGCTCCGGAGCCGCCCTCATGCTCACCACCCGCTCCCTACGATCACGCCTGGAAGTCCTCATCGGCGTCATCACCGGGATGCTGCTCACCCTGGGTGCCATGTTCGGCGCAGCCCGCTCCCACCCCGCAATGGTCCCCAGCATCGTCATCGCGGCCCTCACAGTCGCCGCCTGTCTCCTGGCCGCCAATGTCGTCAACGCTCGCACACGCCCATGGCTCACCCGCGCCGCCAACGCCCTGAGCATCATCGTCCTCCTGACGATCCTGCCCCTGACCACCGTGGTGTGGGGAGTGATCTGATGCCCTCAAATAAGGACATTCTCGAGGCCCAGCGCTTCAACCGGCGTCGACTCATCGCCGCATTCTCATCAGGAACCCCCGGCGGGAAAGAAGTCGACGCGCCAAATAACCTGCGTCCCCTCCTCGTCGGTGCCGTCATCGCGGCGCTCATCCTCATCGTCGCCGCCGTCATGGGGCGTTTCTCCCCAACCCTGCCCCAAGGCTGGGAGAACTCAACGATGATTGTCATCAAATCAAGTGGAGCCCGCTACTACACGATTGACGGGACTTTGCGCCCCGTCACCAACATCACCTCCGCCAGGCTCCTATCTGAAGCAGGCTCCTACAAGACGAGCAGAGTCTCGGCCTCGACCATTGAAGGACTCCCCCGAGGATCCCAAGTCGGAATCACCGGCATCCCCGATGACATCCCCTCATCCTCGGCCCTCCACTCCGATGAGTGGATGTCGTGTGCGCTCGAAGGCGGAACCCACACCTGGGTCGCCGGTAAACCCGAAGGAACCTCAAACGCAGGCTTAGCCCTCGTCACCAGCGCAAATCGCCAGTACCTCATTAGTGGAGGAACCCGCTACCTGCTCGACACGACAGGCACCCTCGGTCCTGCCCGCTCCCTCGGCCTCGACCAAGTCACCCCTATCGAAGTTGAAGCCGCATGGCTCGACCTCTTCGTCAAAGGATCAGACCTGGCACCCCTCTCCATTGATGATGCCGGCCAGCCCGCCACAAACATGCCCGAGCGCCTCAAATCGGCTCGAATCGGAACCATTATTGAAGTTCGGGACGAAGCGAAGGAGAAAAGCCCCAGCCGCGCCTACATCGTCACGGGGGACGGTCGCATCGCGTCCCTGTCATCCGTCGCGCGCCGCATGTACGAGCTTTCCGACGCCTACCAGAAAGCCGGAAACCCGCTAAGCGCCACAATCGCCGATATTCAAGATCTTGGAGGGAACGAAACATTCGGCCCCCCCGACTGGCCTTCGACAATCAACATTGACGAGGTCGTCAACACCGATTCCGTTCCCTGCGCAAACCTCGTCTTGTCCGCTACCGGTGCCCGCACTGAACTGCTGTCAATGAACGCTCGGGAAGCCAGGCGCGCCGCCAGTGGCGCTGCGTCAACAACGAACGCTTCTGCAACGGAGGTGCCAACTGGTTCTCAAACAGAAGGGAAGACCGGATCTCAAACAGAAGGGAAAACGGAGCCGCTTAGCTCCGTCACCGTGCGAGGCGGCTCAGGAGCCCTCGTCCGCGCCTCTTCGGGCGGAACCCTGGGTGCCACCATGTTCATCTCCGACATCGGCAGAGCACACGGCTTAGGAGAAAACCCCGCCGACGCCATTGCCCGCCTGTCATGGACTGATAAAGATGTCGTGTCCGTTCCCTCGGCGTGGACGAAATTGGTCGAGCCCGGTGAAGATATGACCGCCGAAGCGGTGTGGACTACCGTGGGCGTCCAATGAAAAGACACAGGCGCGGCCTCGTCGCCGTGATGTTCTCGGCGATCCTCCTGTCTTCCCCGTGTGTCGCGTCTTATCCGCGCGTCACGCACGCGGCACTGGCGGACACTCCCGCTGAGGCGACAGCGAACGCTCCCGCTGGGGCGGAGGAAACCCCGGCAAAGGCGCTAATGGATGCCCCGCTTAGAGTGGAGGACACCCCGCTTGGGACTGCAACGGACGCTCCCGCTGAGGCGACAGTGAACGCTCCGACTGTGGCGTCGCAGAGAACTCCCACTGGACTGAAAGCAGATGCCCCCACCGGGCCAGCAGAGGACCCGTGCGTCGATAACCTCAACGACCACACCCTCGTCTCCCAGACTCCCTCGTTCATCGCACAACTGGGAATGAACGACGCCTGGCAATTATCCGAGGGCAACGTCCTCGTCGCCGTTGTCGATTCCGGTGTCGACGCCTCCAACCCCCACTTCCTTGAAGGCGCCGTCCTCGCCGGCACAGACTTCATTGACCACAGCGACGGACGAATCGACAATTCCGGACACGGAACCGCAGTCGCAGGCCAAATCGCGGCGAGGAAGATCGAAAGCTCAGGAGTCGTCGGCATGGCGCCCCACTCGCAGATCCTGCCCGTCCGCGTCTATGAGAACATCGACTCGGAAACAGTCCAAGCAGGCCGAGGGCCCAACTCCCGAGTCACTGCGGAAGGGATTCGCTGGGCCGCAGACCGCGGCGCCGTCATCATCACCGTCCCCCTCTCCTCCTCAACACCCTCCCCAGAATTGGAAAGCGCCGTGCGCTATGCCACGGACAAGGGCTCCCTGGTGGTCGCCTCAGCGGGCAACACTGAGACCACGGAACAATCAGAGACGAACACCATTCGCTATCCGGCCGCCTACCCTGAAGTCCTCTCCGTGACCGCCGTTGATGAGCACGGACTGCCCAGCGACCAAGTTGTGGCAGGAACACATGTCGAGGTCGCCGCCCCGGGCAGCAAAGTCCTCACGACCTACAAGAGCTACGGCGACTGCATCCTCGCCCCCGACGCTCCAAGGACCTCCTACGCCACCGGCTACGTGGCGGGCCTGGCCGCCCTCGTCGCATCCACGTACCCCGCCGAAACCGTGCCCGAATGGAAGTACCGCATCCTGGCAACTGCACTGCGCCCCAATGCAGCGAAGAAATCGGAGCGCCTCGGCTGGGGGATCATCGCCCCCTACGACGCACTCAACTTCACGAACGACGGCACCGCTGCCGGACCGGACAACCCGAAATATCCTCGCGCGCACAAAGCCGCACCACGGCTGATGCCTCGCCCAACGCCCCATAGCGACCGACGCGGAGCACATCGCCTCCTGATCCTCATCATGACAGGAGCGGGATCCTCCCTCGTTGCCGCACTCTTCCTCGCCTCGTGGTTCAAACGACGCCCTTGAGCTACGACGCTGAAGAACTCAGCGTTTCCTCCGCATTCTGCTCCCCGCGTCCTACTCAACACACGAGCCAGAGCTTTCCCCGCGTCCTACTCAACACACGAGCAAACAACTCCCACACCTGAGAACACCCGCACCTTGCTCAGCGCCCGCGCTCACGTCCTCGTGCACTCCACCCCGGGCTCATTCGACGACTACACGCTTCTACCTGAGCCCACGCGCCCATCGCACGCTCCTGCGTGAAACTCACTCGACGTTCACGCACTCCTCCACCACCGAGGATTGACGCCCCCGCTCACTAACCGCAACAACCTGCAAACAGTTCTCCCCCGGAACCCCCACCAAGGTCACAGTATTGGCATCAGTGTTATTCAAAATCGGATCCTCACCCGGCCTCAGTGCCGTGTACACATAGTGATCCGTCTTCGCAACACGAAACCCCGGCTCCGATTGGGAATCAGAACGAGACTCTTCAGCCCCGATCCACGTCCACGTGACCCTGCCGTCCTCGACCCTCCCTGAAAGCGAGGTGACCGGGGCCGGAGGGGCATCGACCGGATCAAGAGCCTCAGTTCCCTGATCTATAGGACTTGGAGCCACAGAGACCCTCTGCCCTCCCCCGGTGAGCATCGCGACAACCAAGCCCGCAACAATCACCGCCGCCACAACAACGAGGGCACTAATCCCCCACATGGAGACCCGGCGAGGCTCCACATCCTCCTGAGCAACGTCAACTCGACCCGCAGTGGTCGCCGACCTCGGCTCTTTCCACGCATCAGCATGAGCTTCAACGCCTGAATCGAAATCAAAACTCCTCGCACGAAGCCTCGTCCGATCGGGATCAACTGAAGGAAATGAACGCAGCCGCGTGCCCTGCTCGGCCTGCGCAAACCCCCGCTCATCCGGCTGCTCAAGCGCTGCAGCCCCACCGAGTATCCCCACCGGAGGGGGCGAAGCGGCTTCAGGGCGCGGATCACGAATCTCAAGACGAGTCACAGGCCTTCCCATAAGCCTTTGAATCCCTTGGAGGGCCCGCCCGAACTCGGCAGCGCAGGGCGTTCGCTCCAAGGGATCAAGCCTCATCGCACGGAGGAGGACCTTCTCCAACTCTTCAGGCGCATCCGCGCGCCCCAGGCCGCGAATACGTCCAGAACGCACCCTCGAAGCAACGGCGACAGCAGAATTATCCCCAAAGGGATCCTCGAAAGGACTACGACCCGTCAAAAGAGTCCACGTCGTACTCGCTAAGGCCCACACGTCTTGAGTCGGATGAATATGGGTCCGCTGATCCTGTTGCTCAGGTGGAGCCCACAGAACAGAGAAACCGTCAAGAACACCATCAGCGAGGACACCAATAGGAGAAGCAACCCCGAAATCAGCGAGGACGGGACGCCCATATGAGTCGAGCATGATATTCGCCGGCTTAATATCACGGTGCACGATACCCGCACGATGAAGCATCTCAACCCCACCGCTAATCTGCACCATAACGTCAAGAGCTTGGTCGATTGACATGGGGCGTGCTCGCACTTGCTCGCCCACATCAGCAACCGGACAATACTCCATCACCAAGAACGGACGCCCATCCTCAGCGGTGCCCGCGCCGTGCAAGGGAACAATCGCCGGATGGCCCGCGACCGCAGTCATCGCATTCGCTTCGCGTCGCAACTCGGCGGAACCCCGCTCATCGTTGAGAGAGCGCACAACCTTAATCGCTACATCACGAGACGGCAGAAGCTGATGGTAGAGGTGCACGTCTGCGAATCCCCCCGAACCTAAGGGCCTGATCCATTCAAAGCCAGGCAGTTCAGGAGCAGAAGCGATTGCTGATGGCGAAACAGGCGTCATCGGGACCTCTTTCCAGGCGATTGCCTCTTTCCGGGCGATTGCCTCTTTCCGGACGATTGCCTCTTTCTGGGCGAATACCGCGTCATGAAGGGAAGCGAACCCCTGCGTTTCGGATTACTGCCCTGCTCGGCTAGGCGCTTCTTCTCCGCGCGAGCGGCCCGGGCACGTCGACTCCGGGCGCGCAATGATCTGAGAGACAAAGCGAAACGGATGCGTCCCAACACCCCCATTTCGCCTCTGAGATCCCGACGCAAAGTATCGACATCCTTCCAGGCCAGGAGCGCCTCCGAGCCGAATGCGGCGTCTTCGGCGAAATCTGCGATATCTGCGCGCCGGGCAATGGCGACGGTCGTGGGAACCTCTTGCTCGAACAGGGTCCACCCGGGAACTGCGGTGAGCCCAGCGGCCCTGCCCTCCCGGGTGCCCGCGGCCTCGCCCTCCCGAGTGCCAACAGCCCTGCGCTCCCGACTTCCAACCCCCTTGTACTTCCATGTGCCCGCGGCCCTCGAAGAAGCAGCGCGCTGCGACCACAGACTCGTCAACTCCCACGCCGCCTCTTGACGGGTCTTATTCGCACTCACCGTGATTCCCGCGTCAGTCGCCATATCGACGACCTCGTCCCACGAACCAACCAAAACAGCATGAGGATCCGGGCCCCGGCGACGTGCACGACGACGCAGCGCCTTCGCCAACACGATCACCACAATCGGACCGATGAGCACAAGAAGCACCCCCGAAACACCGGCGATCGCCTTCCAGGGAATCTCGAAGCGATCATCGTCCTCGGACTGCGTATCACGATCCGAAGTCACAGGTGGCAACTCCGTCGGATCCTCAGGAGGCTCAGGCGGTTGCAGGACCTGCGGGCGGGGCACCGACTTCGGTTCAGGCACCTCAGTCTGCGGCTTCTGGTCGCGCGGCGGAGTCGGATCGAAAACACCCCAACCGACCCCCTCGAACTCGACTTCCACCCACATGCGCATATCAGAGCCGTAAAAGACCACATCCCCGGAGGTCTCCTCCGAGTAGAAGCCCATCACGACCCTGGCATTGATTCCCAGGGAGTGGAGCATGAGGGCCATAAGGGTCGCGTACTGTTCATCATCGCCAATGAGCTGTTCAGCTTCGAGCATCCGCTGGAGCCGGTCAGCACGGTGTCCAGGACGCGAATGGGCTGCATCCTCGTTCGAATAAAAACCATTCTCCGACAAGTAGCGTTCAATCGCGCGAACCCTCGCCAAAGGCGACTGCTCCTTCGCGGTGACCGTAGTCGCCAATTGAGCGACATCCTCGGGAACCTTCTCATCAAAACCGTGAAAGGCAAGAGTTTCAACATCGGCCAGTTGACCATCCGAAGGTTTCGGCTCGATATACGAGGTGATGGCGTAGTCCATGGAGGAGTTCGGCCCAGTCGTCAAAGCTGAATCGGACCACAAATTGGCGTGCAAACCCTTCTGGAGCGCACGCGCGTTTTCACCGGTGAACCTCAAAGTCTGAACGTTTCCGAGCGAAGGCACCCACGGGCCAATGAGGCCCGATGTCCTCATGTGCATCTCAGCGAACACGGCGCCCTCGCCAATGGCCTGCTCGGGCAGACGAGAACCAACGGAACGAAAACCCGAGTCAGGGTGAGCATCCGCTCCGCTCATCCCGAAAGTCGTGCCATCGTAGACATCCACAACCGCGAAACGCACCCTCGCCGATTCGGGAAGCCCCGAGACTGACAGGAGTTCCTTGCTCTCCAAATCTGTCGTGTAGTGGCGAAACGCCGCCAAGGGTGAAGGGTAGTCGCGAAGATCGAGCGGCGGTTCAACAAGGTCTCGCGCAACGATCCGCGAATCCCAAGGCCCCCATCCGATCGTGGCTGGCACGCCGAGCCCCACTCCGATTCCCGTCATAATCAGGGCCGAGACGAGTCTGCGTCCAAGATTGACGACGCTGCGCGAACGAGTACTCGTCGAAGAGGCCGTGGCGCTCATCGTGTTCGCCTTCGCACCTTTACCGATGATGATGTCCTCGCCAACGGTGATACGACGCCTGAGAGCCGCCACAGCCCACCACAGAAGAACCAGCGCCCACCAGATGATGACGGGCCACAGCCTCGGATGTGTTCCCGAAGGGCCAAAAGCGATGCCAATGACTCCCATGAGGATGATCGGAATAGTCCCGAGGATTGCACGCCCCCAACGCAGCGTCACAAGCCCAGCGAACGTCGACAACACGAGGCCACTGATCCAGGGGACCAGGGCGGGCCCCACATAGGAGGATGCGGGCGGAGTGAGAGTGAGCAGATCCTTCCATGACTGGACCGAACCGAGGACCAGAAGCTGGAGAGTCTGCCCCGTCGGGATCACCCCAAACAGGCACGTCGTCCCCAATGCGAGGCCACCGCCGAGCAGGAGATACGCAGCGAGCAGGGCCGCGAGGACCGAAAGCGCATCCCATCTCCAACGAGTTGCCGCCGCTGAGATGAGCAAGCCGACGAGGACGCCGACTGTGGCTGCGATGAACCCCGAATAGTCACCGAAGATCGGCCCGTGAGTGGCAATAGGGCCGAGGAAGAGGAGGAGAAGAAGGAGGAGGGTCCACCACGGTTGGCGGACACGACCCGCCCCGCGCGTCTCGGCGCTCTTCGCGCCAGGATGCATGCTCGCCCTACGCGAGCCTCTACTCGGGGGCACACTCATTCCAGCGCCCCCCTCGCGATCAATCGCGGCAGATCATCGAGAGACGGACAATCCAACAGCACACCCCGAGTGAGTTTGCGTCGACGCCTCGAAGCGCCGGGACGAATCCGAATGACCAGGGTCGACACGTCCGCACCCGTCAGGCGCGCCACACGTGAAGCCTGTTCATCTGAAACATTAGGGTTCACGATGATCGTCACCGCAGACACTCCGGCGCGCTCTTCGACGCAGCGCCTCACCCTGTCCTCAATATCGATCGCATCCTTGGCCTCGACCTCGGTCAAAGCATCAAGCATGCGTACCGGCGACGTGGTCGACACCCATCCGCTCGAAGTGCTCATCGACACCGCGCGGGATGCTCCCAGAGCGGCGAGGGCGAGAGAAGCGCCAGCTGAGATCGCCGTTTCGAAAGCCTCACTCGGCCAAGCGTGAGCCGCAGTATCGAGGATGATCATGTGGTGGGAGCGGCGCGTCTCTTCAAACTGGCGGACGATGAGACGACCGAGGCGAGCAGTGGACACCCAGTGCACGTTGCGCCGGTCATCACCGGGTTCGTAATCGCGCAGAGCATGAAAAGAAACATCCGAAGAGGATAGTTTCGCTGTCGTCACGCCTTCGACGTCCATCTGGAATCCGGTGGCATCGAAAGAGAGTCTCAAGGTCCGCGGGTGGACTCGAAGAATATCGGGCCGATCCCAGATGCGCACCCGGCGTAACAATCCCAAACCATCCGAGCGAACCGAGCGGGCAGGACCGATACTGATCAGGCCTCGTCGGCGAGTGATGACTGAGAACATTTCATTCCACTCGCCCCTGGGGCCCAGTGGGGGAACGAGGAAGTGTCCGACCCCGTTTCCGATGGGAAGCTCAATGACTCCCGAAGAGACGGGCCTATTGCGCGTATTGGTCACCGTGATCGCACCAACAGCGCTTTGTCCGGCAACGATGCGTTCCTTCGGCAAGTCGATCGTGATCTGGTGGGGAGTGGGCCAAATGACGAGTGCGAGGGCCAGGAGGAGAACCACCATGCAGATCGCCGCAATGAGGTACGCCTCAACCCACCCCCACTGTGCGGCGATCCACACGGCGAGGAGCCCGCTGATGAGCACGGCCCATCCTGTGGGGGTGGGGGTCTTCAACCAGGCGAGGACGAGGGCGGGCACGCGGGTCTTCCCGGCGAGCATCTCACGGGCCTTCTCGGCGAGCATCTCACGGGTCTTGTCGAATCGAGCTGTAAGAGCCACCGGGGTCAGGCACCCACCGCCGGTGCGGGAACAGTGGTCAAGGCGCGCTTGATGACGCCCTCGGCTGTGGCCCCGGAGAAAGAAGCATCCGGGTCGACGAGGATCCGGTGCGCCCACACGGGAACAGCGAGATCCTTGACATCATCCGGCAAGACGAAGTTGCGTCCCTGGGCGGCGGCCCACACGCGAATGCAGCGCGCCATGCCGATTGCGCCTCTCGTGGAGACACCCAGGGTTGATGACTCATCCGCTCTGGTTGCTTCAGCCAGGGCGGCGATGTAGTCGAGAATTGCACGATCCGTGTGATTGAGGGCTGCAAGCTCAGAAAGTCGAACAACCTGGTCCGCTCTGAGCAGGGGCCTGACTCGTTGTGAACGGTCGGGCGCAGCCGCTCCGTTGAGGACATCAATCATGGCTGCGTGCGAGGGATAGCCGATTGATGTTTTCATGAGGAAACGGTCGAGCTGTGCTTCAGGCAGGGGGTACGTGCCGGCCTGTTCGATCGGGTTCTGGGTCGCGATCACCATGAAGGGAGCGGGCGCAGGGTGGCGCACACCGTCGACCGTCACCTGGGCTTCTTCCATCACTTCGAGGAGCGCCGACTGAGTCTTGGGTGAAGCACGATTAATCTCATCGGCCAGGACGATTTCAGCGAAAATCGGGCCCCTGTGGAACCGCCAATCACCGGTTTTCTGGTCGTACATGTTGACGCCGGTGATATCGGAAGGCAGCAGGTCGGGGGTGAACTGGATTCGAGTGGTTTTCGAGTCGATGACCTTCGACATGGCGCGGGCCAAAGCGGTTTTGCCCGTACCGGGAGCATCTTCAAGGAGAAGATGCCCGCCTGCGAACATCGTCGTCAGAGCCAGACGGATCGTATGCTCCTTATCGAGGACGGCCGTGGAGATCCCCTCCACCAATCCTGCGAAGGTCTGGGCGAATCGGGTGGCGTCTTGAATACTGATCGTCATATCGGTCCTAGATCCTTGTCATCTTTGAAAGCATGTCACGAGTTCGCGGCTGGGATTCTTCCGCTCCACAGTTATTGGCCCACATCAACCGCCAGCCCCCTGGGCGGCTACTGTCAGGGGCGCGGATGAGCTCGCACCCCACACATTTGAAATCTCCAGAACGAAAGTATGGGCTTTACCCGCTTCCAGCTCTGAAAGCGTGTAAGTGCCATTCTTGTATTCGACTGGAACCCGCGAACCATCAACAAACAGAACCGCACTTGTGACAGGCGGGCTTGCCGTTTCGACATTCCATTTGACGGTAATACTCGACGCTGAAACGAGGGGGGCCGTCAAAGTCGGAGTCTCAGGTTTCGATTCGGGGGCCACGGCTTGCGCCGTCACAGTTTCAGAAACCGAAGAATGACCCGTTGAAGCGACACCGACCTGACAGAAGGAATAGGACACGGGGTCATTGCTGTGCGAGTTGACGGTCATCCTCGTCATGTCGAGGATCTCGCTATTCGCGTTGCACGCCTGGCCCGCAACCGCGTAGTGGATCTGAAGGTCGCTCGAATCGTATCCACGCCCGGCCCTCTTCGACAGGCCACGAACCTTGAGTTCTCCCTTCACACCGGTGGGTTCAAGCCTGAGATTGTCGGTGGCGGGTGCGAGGGGAATGGTGGACACCTTCACACTCGATATGCCGACATTGGATGTGTTGCCATGAATATTTGAGGTCTGCACCCTCACCTCATGACTGATTTCCGGCACGACACCGCCAATGACCGCCGACACCTGGTTCTTGTCAACGCTTGTCGAGATCCCCCCGACACTCACCGTGGTGTTACCCCAATCAGAATCCTCAGGACTACCCCGATTCCAGGACACCTGCACGGTCGCGCTCTGCCCGTCAGCACTCGCTTCAATCACAGTGGCCGTGACCGAGCTCGGCGTATCAGGGAAACCATAGGGGGTACCAATGGCACCATCCGAACTTTGCGAGGGCTCCTTCGCCCTATTGTGGGCGACAACGCTGAGAGTGTAGGACTGGCCGTTCCTCAAGCCCCTCACGACGGCGCTCGTGGAGGTCACTTCCTGGGTCCTGATGCCATCCACCCCGGCAATGCTCAGCGTGTACCTCGTGATCGCAGAGCCCTCATTGTGCGGGGGAGCCCAAGAGACCACGAGTTCACGATCCCCCGCTTCAATCGTCGGCGTGGGCACTTTACCGGGGACCGCGTCAATGAGTTCGTAGTTCGACACGGCAGAAGGATCCGAATATCCGACCTCGTTATGAGCGCGAACCGTGAAAGCGTGCTCCTCACCATTACGCAAACCGGATGCCTCACACAGAGCCGTCGCACACCTGTAGCTCTGCCCCGTCGTCACATCCGTCATCTCATAGTGGTCGATCTGCGCGCCGTTATTCGCCCCAGGGGTGAAGGACACTCGGGCCCTACCGGCACCCGCAACAGAGGCTCTCACCCCTGTGGGAGGGGCAGGACGATCACGAACAGTCAAAATGATTTTGCCCTGCACATAACGCGACGGGTCCTCCGTCGCATCAGCGACCTTATACGTCACGACCATTGACCCGCTCCTGCCCGCCTGCGGAGTGATCGTCAGAGCGTAGCGTTTGGGATCGGGATCCAAAGTGCCCTCCCCAACTTGGAACTGCACCGAATGGATGCGCAGCCGAGTCTCTTTGAAGGGGTTGAACAGCGCGGGAGTCAAATCAACAGTCACCGCTTGTCCAGCATTAGCGGTAGTGATCTCAATATCCGTTGCACGTGCAAGCTCCGCAGTGGAGGACACGATTTTCACGGGAATCTGCGCCTCAACCTCACCCGAGCCATCATTGACGGTGACCGTAATGGGTTCGAGGTCGCCCTTTTGCTGTCCGGCCAGAGCCTGAACGGATAAAGTGTGCCCGCTGAGCGACACGCTCGCCCCGGCGGGGCTCTTCACCAAGGAGTAGGCGAAGGACTTCGGGTCTTCGTCGTCTGGATCGTTGACCATTAAGGAAAGATCGTAGGAAACCGGGTCGTCTCCCACGGCGATTCTGATGGCTGTGGGAGTCAGCGTCGGAGGATGGTTGCTCGTCGCTTTGACTCTGATGGGGATCGTCAAAACGGCTGAAAGCGCAGAGTCATCATCTGCAAGGCCGTCGCGGACTTCAAAAGAGAGAGAACTCTTCCCAACGTAATCCTTGGCGACGTGGAACTTAACCGAATGGTCCCCCACGAGTTCAATCCCGGGGTCAATGCCGACCGAACTCGTCAAGGAATTCGCATTCACAATGTGCGCGCTACGCCCCGTGCGCACCATGACATAGTCGTTGATGTCGATATTGAGGTCTTCACCGGCACGCACTTCCAGGGGAATACGGGTCTCATCGATCACTGGGTTCGTCCGGTTGATTCCTGGGACGAAAACGACTGCGGAGGAACTCAAACCGTCCCGGTCCGTGATCGTGTAGACGACCAGCGTCCTGCTCTCAGCCGGAGTGATGAGCAGTTCGTGTCCCTCGACCGAGGCGATGGGAGAGTTCGTCGACACGCTGAGGTCGGCGAGAACACCATCCGGGTCGTCATCGTTTTGCGTCACCGCGACACGGACCTTGCCGTTATTCGCAGGCAATTCGGAGATCGCGACAACATCGTCACGTGCAATCGGGGCCTGCAGCGGAGCATCTCGTTTGACGTGGATCGCCAGATTACCCGTGTCCACGCCTCCCTTGCCATCGGAGATCCGATAGGCGACCGCATAATCGCCCTCGTCCCTGGGAGAAGTGAAAGTGATGCTTGTGCCCGTAATACGAGCCCTCAAAGCCTCGCTGCTGGCAAGCAAGGACCCCTCGACCAGGGAAATCGTGTCCCCGTCCGCATCAATGTCATTAGCCAGAACACCGACCGACACTTCACGATCCGGGCGGATCGTCATGGCATCATCGACGGCGATTGGATCTTGGTTCCGAGTCGCAGGAGGGGCAATCCCCACGCGAACACGAGCCGTTGCCTGTTTACCCTTACGATCCTCAACGATGTAGGTGAAAACGTCAGTGCCCTTCGCCCCCTTGGAGGGCGTGTATTCGAGCCAACTCGTTCCCAACTCGACAGTGCCCTTCGTCGGCGACTGTTCGATTCCGACCAAGGCCACGGAATCCCCATCCGGGTCGATGCCGTTGAGGGGCACCGGAATCCTCGTCATTTCGGATGTGACCGCCCACGCGGTCAGTGCTTTGGGCTGGGGAGCAGAGTTCGTCTGAGAATCCGCGATCACTTCAAAAGTGACCGTTGAGGAGGCCTCATTGCCCGCAGAGTCGCGCACCGTGTAAGTCACAGTGACAATCCCCGGGGTGTCTCCCGCTTCGAAACGAACAAGATCACCCGTGACGAAAGCCGAACCGACTTCCGGCCTATTCGTGGTGTCCTCAAGCGTTGTCAGCAGGGTCATCGTCAGGCCCGCTGGCGAACGGTCATTCGCCAAAACCGCTACGGAGCCGAGGTCTCCGACACGTACTTTCGCACTATCAGGATTGACTTCGGGCGCTTCATTCACGTCCCTGGATCTCGTAGGAACGACCGTCACCTGCGCGCGCGCCGTGTCCTGACCATTGGACACGGTGTATGTGAAGGCGACTGAATCCTCCAGGCCCGAAGGCGCAGTGATGCGCAAAATATGCCGGTCGATGAGAGTGACCTGCAATCCGAGGGATTCATCGACCTCGATGCTCTGAACGACGAGGACCCCGCCAGCCGGATCCGTGTCATTAGCCAAGGGGGCGACCAGGGTTGATCCTCCGGCGGGCAAGACCGCCAGATCATCTTCAGCGATGGGGGTGGCCTTCTCCTCGGCGTCAACGACATCGACTCGGATGACGCCCAGGGCTGTCGACGGCCCATCGGTCACCGTGTACGTGAACTGGTACGAGCCCGGGGCGGTGCCGGTGAAGGTGATGGTCCCCAAGTTCAGATCGGGAACCAGAGTCGTCGTCACGGGTGCGATAGATACCGCGACCAGGGACAGTGCATCCCCATTGGGGTCGGTGTCGTTGCTGATCGGATCGAGGACGAGGGGCTCTCCGACTCGTGCGACGTAGAAGTCCGCGTTGGCAGTGGGAGCGAGATTGCCGGCCTCTTGCACACTCAGTGTGAGGACTCCGCTGCTGGTTTCACGCCCATCAGAGACTTCGATCCCGATGGTCTTCATGCCGGGGCCTGCTCCGAGTTCTTTGATCGACACGGTCCCGTCTTCTGAGAACTGCACGGACAGGCCTTCAGAGGCGAGTGCTCCGGCGAGGTAGATCTGGTCGCCGTCGGGGTCAATCCAATCGGAGAGAACGTTGTATTCGATCTGAGCTTCAGCTCCGATCTTGATGAGAGGATTGCGGACTTGTTGGGGCCCTTCATTGACGGACCAGGGATGAACTGACACCGTCACAGTCGCCGTGTCGGCGGCCTCCCCATCCGTCGCCTCGTACACGAAAGAGGTTGTGCCCGTCTGTTGTTCATCCACGTCCGTGATCTGCAGGGCGCGACCACCTCGGGTTGACACGACCCGACCGAAGTCGGCGGCTTCAAGGGCCCTCGCCGTTAAGACGTCGCCGTCGGCATCCGAGTCGTTGTTCAACACCGGCAAGGTGGTCGAACGCCCCGGACGGATGCCGAACTCGTCGTCGACCGCTTCAGGAGGAGTGTTCTTCTCCTGCCTCTCAGGGTCGGCGATCTCCTCACTGAGCTCGGGAGTCTCTTCCTGCGTCTTGTTCTTAATGAGTTCCTTCTCGACTTGGTCCCAGTCGCTCATCAACACCATGTTCTCGTCGGGGAGCCAAACGGAACCATTGCCGATGTCGTTGAGGACGATCCGGGTGCGGTTCGTGCGGAAGACAATCTCCCCGGCCCCTTGGAGGGTTTCGACGATGCTTGATTCATTCATCGCGGCATCGTCACAGACCCGCAGGTAGGCTCCCGACACCGCCCAGGCCGCGTAGGCGCAGCGATTGTGGCGAACCGGGGCAGCTGCCTGGCCTGCGAGCTCATTGGGGGATGAGCCAAGAACTTTCGCTTGACCACCTTTGAGGGGCACTGCGAAAAGCGCGCTCGTCGTTGCCAGGAGAACATCGTCCGAGGCCGGTCCGGGCTGTTGGAGGACGACCCCTTGGGAGATCCCCTCGGCGGTAAGGTCGTACAGTTCACCATTGGGCAGGATAAGGGTGTTGCTCGCCGAGTCGAGGCCGACAGCTTGTTCTCCGACGACTGTCAGGCTGAGTTCGGCTGTGTGGGACAGTCCGGGGACTGGGGTCTGATGAGTCTCGATGACGGCGCCGGTGCGTTGCGCGGTGAAGAGTTCACCTGCGACGGCAGAAAGAGCGTAGACCGTCCCATTGATGGAAGTTGCGACGGCCCCATCTTCTAATCCGCTCTTGAGTGCTGTTTCTTGGGTGTAGGCGGTCGAGGAGGGGGCTGTGGCATCGGAGAGCCACACGTTTCCTTCAGTGGGGTCGATGACGCCAATGGCTGGGCCGCCTTGCATGGCGATTGCGCTTTCAGGCAGCGAAGTCGCAGCCCCCAGGGCAACACTCGACACGTCGACCGGGGCGATGGATCGGGAGGTGAAGTCGGAGAAGGTGACGGTGTCTTCGGCTTGGCCGATGTCGAAATCTGTCGATTCCGTCAAAAAAGCGGCGTCGAGGATTCGAGCGTCGTAGTTCATGTGACCGACCATGAGTTTCGACTCGTTGGTCACCCAGATGCCGCCGTCGTCCACGTTGACTTCAGTGGTTTCGATGCCTCGGGAGATGATCGCGAGGAGTGATATCACCATTGAGAAGACGATGACGATGATCGCTGGGGTCCGCTGGAGCAGGCTTCTTCGAGAGCGCGAAGCAGCATGACGCGAAGCGGCACGGGAAGTCATTAATACCTCAGGTCTTCTTCCGATGGACAGCGATCCTCATGCATTGTGGCATGTTTTGCCCGAGTGACGTTGACAGGGGCAGTGTCGCTCAGTGCGGAATCCTGTCCCCCGCTCGTTTCCTGTCCCCACTCACTTCTGGTCTCCGCCCGGCCCCGTTTTCACCCCTCAAGCTTCAACAAGAACGGTGAAGGGCCCCGAATTGACGAGCGACACTTCCATCATCGCGCCGAAAACCCCGGTCTCCACATGAAGACCGCGAGCGCGCAGATCCTCTACGAGCGCGTTGACGAGGGGTTCGGCCTGCTCAGAGGGAGCTGCTTTCGACCAGGAGGGCCGCCGCCCCTTCCTCGTATCGCCGTAAAGGGTGAACTGGCTGACGACGAGGACGGGAGCGTCGACTTCCATAACAGAACGCTCGCCTTCGAGAATGCGTAATTCGGCGATTTTGCGCGCAAGAGTCGCGACCTGTTCGCAGCCGTCATCTCGGGCGACTCCGAGGAGCACCATGAGTCCAGGCCCTGTGATCTCTCCGACGGTTGTGCCTTCAACGTCGACGCTGGCTCGGGCGACCCTTTGGATGACGGCGCGCATCAGCGGGCCCCCAAAGCGCCCAGGCCGCCGATCGGGGACACGTCGTGGCGACGCAGCTGCGGGTTGGCGAGTTCTGCTCCGGGCCGTTGCTTCGGGGAGATCGCGGACTTGCCATCAATGGGGACGATGAGTTCTTGCGCGGCGGCGATCCCATCGAGGTCGAAGACGATGTCGGCGGGCACATTGCGAGCGAGGAGGGCGAGGGCGATCGGCCCCATTTCCGCATGGCGCGCCACTGAGGTGATGACACCGACGACTCGGCCCCGCCACTCGATGCGCGTCCCCTCATCAGGCAGGTCTGCCCTGGAACCGTCGAGTTGGAGGAAGACGAGCCTTCGCGGCGGACGCCCGAGGTTGATGACGCGAGCGATGGACTCTTGGCCCCGGTAGCAACCCTTGTTCGTGTGGACTCCGGTTCGCAGCCAGTCGAGTTCTGCGGGGATGGAACGGGCGTCGGTTTCCCATCCGAGACGAGGACGCCATGAGGCGATTCGCAGGGCCTCCCAGGCGAGTAATCCCGCTGGGCGGCGGTTCTTCTCCGCGTCGAGCCATGCGGTGGTGAACTCTTCGGCCTTCTCACGGGTGACGAGGTGGAGGCGCATTCTTGAACGCAGGCCCGGGTGGGTGCCTTGGAAGTATTCGGTGCCCCCTTCAACCGTGCCGGGCCACGGGTCGGCCCAGCTCAGGACGAGGCCGGGCAGGCCCTGGGCTGTGTCCGTGTCGCTGCCTGCGCTCGCGAAGAGCGTGTAGTCGCCACAGATTCTCACCTCGACTCGTAAAGCGAAGCGCATGGAATCGAGGAATGCGGCGAGGGCTTCGGTGTCGTGGCCCTCGCAGATGAGCCAGGTCGTCTCTCCGTCGTCCATGACTGCGGCCGCGTGCTCGATATGCCCTTGGGGGTCGAGGACGAGGAGTTCTTTCGAGTCGCCTGGCCCCATGCCGGTGATGATCTGGGTGGTGATGGAGGTGAGCCAGCTGTGACGGTCTGTGCCGGAAACGGCGATGACTCCGAGGTCTGCGCGGTCCACAAGGCCGCGTCCCTCTTCGAGGGCCCATTGTTCGCCCGAGGGGTCCGAGTAGTGCAGGGCGATGGGACGGGAAGGGGCGGGGCGTGGGGAATCGGTGAATTCGCAGCTGAGGACTGCGCCGGGCAGGCGCGTCATCGGGGAACGCCACTCATCCGAAGGTGCGGCGGGCGCTGGGCTTGTGGATTCGCGCTCTGCGCGTGCGTGTCCTGTGGAGGCTGAACCTGCGAGCTCAGCGCCCGTAATCATGGGCGCCGCTGCCCCTGCGGACTCAAGGACCGCAGGATCTGGGCCTTCTGCAAGCCTTGAGTCTTCGGGCTCGGAGCTTGTCTCTTCAAGCCCCTCAGCCCCAGGCCTCGTCAATATCTCGGATTCGAGGGACTCAGGCTCCGGGCTCACAGGCTCTTCAGGGATGGTGTTCACCTTCATTCACCCAGCCCGCCCTCGGCCTCAGTGTCGATCCCCTCGACCGTCTCACCGGATTCGGTCGTCGCCTGGGCGACGCGCATGAGTCGGCCAGACATCTCGACCTCGGCCTCACTGGAGGTGAGAGTGCGTTCTTGAGTCCACATAAGTTCACCGGCGACCAGGCCGTACATTCGCCCGAGATGCTCGACCTCTTGAGCTTCCGCTCCGCGTGCAATCGCATCCGAGACCATTTGGACACGAGGACCCACACCAACTCCGGCCCACAAGACACCAAGAGCGTTCGTTGTCGCCGAGGTCGCAGTGAACTCGCGAGGCACATACTCTCCCGGCTTGGGAAGGACCCCCGAACCGGGAAGGACGGACACGTACATCGACTCTTCAAAGATCAAGTCCCCGCGAGCAATATTCGCCAATCCCGTGGCCGCATCCCACACCGGGTCGATCTGAGCATCCGCTTTCGGGACGCCACGGTAGATCGAGGTTGTGAGGAGCATCTGCTCTCCGCAGATTGTTCCCGTGATCTCCTCGATGACGGCGAAGTCCTCGGCCTCGTCGAAGCCGGAGTGCATGCCCCAGCCCTTCCAGGTTCCGAGCATCCAAGCGAGAGGGGCGAGAGAAGCGGGAAGATCCGCGGGAATGACCATCATGAGCACAAGGGTAGGGCCTGAGCGTGCCCGCTGCGATCTTGCAGGCCGATCCTGATACGCGCTGAGCACGTGCGGTAAAGGGATGAGCCTTGTGCTCGTCGGCCCCAGCGGCGGCGAGCACGCAGGCCGATCCTCATACGCGCCGAGCACGTGCGCTGAGGGGATGAGCCCGGGGCAATGTCACGCTCTGTGCACAGAGCATCGACACCTGGCAATGTGCTGATGGAGCAATGTGCCGAGGCATTCGAGGGCTCGCGATCGCCCGGTGCATGACGGCCCAGTGGGTAATCGCCCAGTGCGTGATGGCCCGGCGCGTGATGGCCCTGGGATGGGGAAAGAGCCCAGGGGCGCGGCTCCGACTCAGATTCCCCCAATGCGGACGATCGCGTAGATCGGAGTAGCGGCAACCAAGAACTTCGCCGCTCCTCTGGCCAGAGCACCCAGGGGTGGGCGTCGCATAATGTGATCGCCAAGGAGCCCATCGAGGACGATCACGGAAAGCGCCACCGACAGTCCCGCGATGCCTCCGAGGAGAAGGACTGCAGCAAGGCGGCCGAAAATGTGGGTGACTCCCGGTAAAACGATCGGAGTGATGGAGGTCATCATTCCTACACCCCAGAAAGCGCTCGCAGCAATGACTCCTGCGAGCACTCCGGTCCCCAGGGCCCCAATGGACTGAGAACGGTAGCTCGAACCGATCTGGTCACCCCAGACGACGGCCGCAATAATGATCGCCGCAATTGGAATGATGATCTCCCATTGGTTCAAAGCGTCGAGCGCTACCCACGCAGTGCCGCTCATGATGAGCGCCTGAGCGGCGATCGCATGAGAAAGGACCAAGTAGTTCGGCATTGAGGAGTCACTAGGGGTCGGGCGTCTGGGGGGTTGAAGGTTGTCGTCCTCGTGAATCGTCGAAGCCGGAGGGGCAACTGAGCGTGTGGGCCTTGTTCCCCTTCCCTGTGGGGGATTTCCTTGTGGGGGATCGCCTGCTCGTTCTTCACGTGAACGGTCCCGTGGAGCCGGCAAGGACATCACCGTCGCCGCGATGAGGAGACTTGAAGCGACTCCCGCCACTGGGACAACGGAACCGAGATTGTGTGTGTAGGCGACCATCGGGGGAACGAAGAGGGCTGAGAGAGCGAGAACCCCGATAGTCGGCACAGGCAGTTCAATACCGGTCAGAGCATTCCATCCCAGGGCGAGGGCGAGGCCCGCGACAACGATCACTGGGGAAAAGCTCCAGGCTGCGCCGGGCAAAGCCCAGGCTGCAATTGTGAGCGCGGAGAAAAGGAGCACGCTGAGGGCCGATACTCGCATTCCCGAGTCGATCGGCATGCTCGCGCTCGTGAAGCCCTCGATTGGAGTGGATCGCCTATGAGGAGCGGATCGAACGTGAGGAGCGGATCGAAGGTGAGGAGCGGATCGCGAGTGAAGAGCGGATCGCGAGTGAAGAGCGGATCGCGAGTGAAGAGCGGGTGTGCTCTCGCCGGAGAGGCTTTCATCCTTCCGACTCTTCCAAGGCGCAACGGCGCCCTCAAGGCTGTGCGGAGCAGTGCTCTGCGCGCCGAGAGGAGATCCATTCTCGCTGTTGAGCCCTGCGGTGCTCTCATTGTTGAGCCCTGCGATGCCCTCACTGTTGACCCCTGCGGCGGTCCCACTGGCGAGCCGTTCGGCGTTCTCGCTGGTGTGCTGCGGAGTGCTCTGAGTGTCCTGCGCAATGGCGCGCTCAGCCTCGAGCGGTGCACTGCCCCCAGCGTTGAGCAAAGCAGTGCTTTCAGCGCTACGCGGAGCATCGTGCGTCGTGGAGCGCGCCTTCTCGATCGACGCCTCAGCCTCGGCAGCCAGCCTCGCCCTCGTCATCTGAGCACGCGAGGGGAACGGGCTCTTAGCCGAAGAATCCGAGCGGGTATCCATGTCCTTCATCGTCTCATGCGGACGCCCTCATTCCTCGCGCTGAGGTATCCATCGGGCAAAGGAGCGGTATTCAACACTCATGTGCCGAGCGGCACGCCGCGGCCTCCTGAGCGGATCCACCTGAACAAGAACGCCCACGTGGGATGATCCACGTTCTCCACGACCCACGAATGGGCGTGAACGCGTATGCTTGTGCGCGCACCGAGTCGTTAAGCCCCGGGCTCCACACTTCGCCGCTACGAGCGGCCTTCGCGCCGACAGGCGCTTTCGGCTCGGTGCCCCAACTTCTCAGCCACTCCACCGGCTATTCTCCCTTGAGGCTTGAGAAGCACCTCACCTCGGCCTCACACGCACCTCATTCTTCACAAGACTCCTCACGGCCTTCGACCTTTTCAGTGCAACGCTCCGCGCAAGTTCAGTGCAACGCTCTGCGCAAAAACGTCCTCGACGATTAGTGGAATCCCACAAGGTCAGGAGCCTCATCCCTCTTCGACGCAGCACCCCCGGGCCTGGTACAACGCTCTGTGCAAAAACGTCCTCGACGATTAGTAGAGCCACGCATGGGCACGAGCTTCTCACTGGAATTCCGCATGGTCAGGAGCTTCATCCCCCTTCGACGCAACACTCACACCCAAAGTGCAACAATGACGCAATGAAGTGCGCGCTCGCCGGTTTTCCCGGTGCACAATGGCCGACTGGCACCAAGGATTGACCGATGTGGATTTCATTGTTCCACTCTTCGTTTACAGGGTTCCCCTTGCAGCGATATTCGGTATCGCAACGTGGGCGGTGCACCACAGCAATCCCCGCAAGGCATCGCAGCGCGACCATTACCGCAGCGTCTATGGCCTTTCCCTCGAGAGAGTGCTCGCCGAAAGCCCCGTTGACCGCGACGAAGTCCTCCGGCTCCGAGATTCCTCAAAATCCGGAGAAATGGCCGCAGTCCGCTACGTCATGAAATGGAACCCCGTCCCCCTCGAAATCGCCATCCAATTCGTCCGAGCACTCTAAACACGCGACACACCATGAATACGACAGGCCAGGGGACACGTCGCTCGAAGCACTGACGCTTGGGACCCACTCGCCTACGGCCAAGCCCCTAGTCGCCGCCAGAGGCGTCGCCATGCTCAGAGGCATCGCCAAGGTCAGAACCATCACCACGCTTCGCCATCAAGACCGTTGCCACGCTTCGTCAGAAGGGCTCTCGCCGCAGTCACTTCCTCAGAAGGCCTGTCGCTCCGGGTACCTCATCGTCGCTACAGTTACTTCGTCGTCGCTACAGTTACTTCGTCGGAAGGCAGTCGCTACGGCAACTCGCTCTCAGATCAACGGGTAACGGACGATCGTCGCCTCACGGCCAGGGCCCACGCCGATCGACTGAATCCGGCACTTCGACAACTCCTCAAGGCGGGCAATGTACGCCTGCGCATTTACCGGCAACTCCTCGAAAGTGCGGCAGCCGCTAATGTCCTCATCCCAGCCCGGCAACTCCTCATACACCGGAACAGCCTTCGCGAATCCAGCCTGATCGAGCGGCATCTCCTCAGTGCGCACACCATCAATCTCATAAGCGACACACACGGGAATCAACGGATAGCCAGACAGCACATCAAGCTTCGTCAAACAAATATCAGTGAGCCCATTGATACGCGTCGCGTAACGGACAACAACCGCATCGAACCAGCCCGTTCGACGCGCACGCCCCGTCGTGACACCGAATTCTCCGCCCTTGACACGCAAGGCCTCCCCGACCTCGTCATCAAGTTCAGTCGGGAAAGGCCCCTCCCCCACTCGAGTCGTGTACGCTTTCGCGACACCGATGACCCGGTCGATACGGGTCGGACCAACCCCGGCACCAGTCAAAGCACCACCCGCAGTCGGGTTCGAGGAAGTGACGAAGGGGTAGGTGCCATGGTCGATGTCAAGCATCGTCGCCTGGCCGCCCTCGAAGAGGACCGTATCTCCACGATCGAGCGCCTCATTGACCTCCAAAGACACATCACACATCATTGGGCGGATGCGATCCGCGTAAGCGAGGAGCTCTTCGGTCACAACCTCCGGGTTGAGGGTCTCCATGCCGACAGCGGCGAAAATCTCGTTCTTCGGAGCGAGCGCCGCCTCAACCTTCTCAGCAAGGCCCTCAGGATCAAAGAGATCCTGGATGCGAATGCCAATACGGTTCATCTTGTCCGCGTAGGTCGGGCCGATCCCACGGCCAGTCGTCCCGATCTGATTCTTCCCACGGGCCCGCTCATTGGCCTGATCCATGAGGCGGTTGTAGCTCGGGATGATGTGCGCATTCGAGGAAACCTTCAGACGCGAGCAGTCCACGCCACGGGACGCCATCTCATCGATCTCCTGGAACATGACCTCAATGTCGACAACAACGCCGTTACCAATGATCGGGGTCACGCCCTCGGAGAGGATTCCCGCAGGCAAAAGGTGGAGGGCGTATTTCTCTCCATCAATGACGACGGTGTGTCCGGCGTTGTTGCCGCCGTTGAACTTCACGACATAGTCGGTGTTCTGACCGAGCTGATCGGTCGCCTTGCCCTTACCCTCGTCGCCCCACTGGGCGCCGAGCACGATGACGGCTGGCATTGGAATCTCCCGCGATTTCGATGTAGGCGCGACGATGGCCGCACCTCGTGAAAGTCTAGCCGTTCGGTGCCGCCCCTGATGGAACGTCCACGCCCCGTCCACGGCCCGCCCCGGCCCTTTCGCCGAAGTCGTTACCTCGCCCTCGCCGAAGTCATCACTTCCGGTATTCGGCCAGGGGTACGAGGCGCGGTGCGGGCAAGGCGAGCTCGAACTGTTTCGTCAGATCGATGGCCTTGGCGATCGGGCCGGACAGATCGTCGAGGGCGGGGACGACGGTCACCGAATCGACGCGGAGTTCCGCGATGCGCACGGGCGTCGCAGCCCCCTCTCCGTTCGAATCGCCGGTCCCCTCGCCCTCGTCCGCGAGCAGGATCCACGAGTCGACGAGCATGCGCAGGCCTGTCTCCTCGAGAAGCGCTTCGGCCTCTTCGAGCGCCATCGCAGCGCCGCGGACTCGATGCAGCCGGTCGATGGGAACGAAACGGTCATCCGACGTCATCGCGATCCATCCGACATGTTCGCCGTCCGACGCGCGCAAGTGCTCGAAGACGGCGACGGCCTCGTGCTCGGCGCCGGTCGCGTCCACGAGGGCGCACGGCGGGGTGATCATGCGGCGATTATGTCATGGCTGAAGCGCCGCGAGGGGAACGACCCACACTCCGTCGCGTCGACGAACGACGGGCCCGGAGGGAATGACGACGACGAGGGCGGCTGGCACACGTTCGACATGAGAGGCGACGAGCAGCAGCTTCGCCGCAGCGTCGTCGACCGCACGATGCGAGAGTTTGACCTCGACGCCGACCCATTCTCCGGAGCGGCCTTCGACGATGGCATCGATTTCATCCCGCCCCTTGACGTCTCGCAGATGGAACACGCCGCGCGCCCGAATCGCCTGAGCGTAGATGCGAAGCTCGTGCACGACGAACGACTCGAAAAGGATCCCGAGGGTTTCCGGGTCCGACGCGAGGCGCTCAGACGAGCCTCCGAGTAGGCTCATCGCAAGCGAGACGTCCGCGAGATGACGCTTCGGCGTCTGCACGAGGGCGGTTGCGGACCGCAGACGAGTCGACCAGGCAGGTTGATCCTCGACGAGGAAGAGACGCGACGCGAAGTTGTGCAGGAGCGGAACAACGCGCTCGGAGGGCTCTCCCTGCGAGACCTCTCCAATCCTGCGTCGAATGGCTGCGAAGCTCGCCGGTTGAGCAACAAGCCCGGCGTACGCACGAAGGAACGCGCGAAATCTCCGAGGATCGCGGCGCATTCCACCGACGCTCGGAAAATCATGCTCCTCGATCTGCTCGATGTAGGCAGCTACTTCCTCAACCGCGTCCTCGGCATCGAGACCGACGAAACCTGGCCACCCGCCGGATGCCATCCACGAGATGTAGTCGCCAACACCGGCATCGACTGAGCCTTCTGGCGTCGCTGTTCCATCGAGGAGGGAGACGAGAGAGACCTTCGCTTGAGTCAGTCCCCGCTCGTGCAAGGACAGGGTTCGCATGGTCAGGCGCCTGATGCGGCCGGCTCCCGAGTGGCGGGAGGAATCCTCGTCCGGCGTCGACGAGCCCGTAAGAATGAACTGCCCCTTCTCGCCGCGATCGTCGACCTCGTGGCGCACGAGGTTCCATACCTCGGGAATGGACTGCCATTCATCGATCAGGCGCGGAGCCTCTCCTACCAGAATCTGCTCGGGCGCTGAACGCAGAAGATCCATCTGGGCGCCCGCGACGTCGAGCCGGATGTGCGATCCACCCGCGGCATTGACGGCATGACGCGCAGTCTCCGTCTTTCCACAGGCACGCGGGCCGCAGACTTCAACTGCTCCTGAGGTGCGCAGTCCTCGTTCCAGTTCGGCGTCGACGAGGCGCGGGATATACGTCTTCATGCGTTGAGCCTATCAAGAGGCGTGGAGAAATCCATCCCTCATGTATGGATTTCTCCATCCTTAACATCGGCATTTCTCCGCGCGAATGCCGTGCGTTCTACCCCGCCTAAGGCGATTCGGACTGCGTTGTTCGGCACGCCTCAGGGCCCGCCCTCGTCGCCCTCGTCCTTGCGAGGCCTGCCGCGCCCCCGCATGGGGGCGGCTTTGGCCTCCCTCCCGGCATCTTTCAAGGCCCTGCGCAAGACGACCTCGATCTGGGCGTTCACCGAACGCAGCTCGTCGGCCGCCCACTTGGCAAGAGCCTCATGGACGGCCGGATCGAGCCGGAGCAGGACCTGCTTGCGCTCACGCTTCTCAGCCATGGCCCGCACCCCAGAATCGCGCCAGAGCCTCAACCTCCGAAGGCAGCGACATCATGATGAGTGCTCACCTCAGTACAGCGAACCGGCATTGACGACGGGCTGCGTCCTCGTATCGGAACAGAGGACCACGAGGAGATTGGAGACCATCTGGGCTTTGCGCTCGTCGTCGAGCTCAACGATGTCGTTATCCTCCAGACGTTTGAGTGCCTGGTCGACCATCGTGACCGCGCCCTCGACGATCTGCTCGCGGGCGGCGATGACGGCTCCGGCCTGCTGGCGTTGGAGCATGGCTTGGGCGATCTCGGGCGCATAGGCGAGGGAGGAGATGCGGACCTCGACGATTTCGAGGCCCGCGAGGGCGACGCGGTTGGCGACTTCTTCGGCGAGTTCTGCACTCACGAGGTCGGTGCCTCCACGAAGCGAGGTCTCACCGGGGCCGGGTTCGTCGTAGGGATGGGTGGTCGCGACGTGGCGGAGGGCCGACTCGGCCTGCGCCTTGATGAACTCCTCATACTCTTCGACGGCGAAGACGGCGCGCGCAGTGTCGGCGACCTGCCAGACGACGATCGCCGCGATGTTCACGGGGTTGCCGTCTGAATCGTTGACTTTCAGCTCGTTCGTCTCAAAGTTGTGGACCTTGACGGAGACCCTTTTGCCGTTCGTCAGTGGGGGCACGAGGACGAGGCCAGTGCGACGGACGGTGCCGATGTACTTCCCGAAGAATTGGCGCACGGAGGTCTGTCCAGGCGAGATGACGGCGAGGGAAGTCATAAGGATGAGGACGAGCAGGAAGAGAATGATGCCTGCGATGATGCGGGTGATCCCGCCACCTTCCCCCGCCTCGGTCATGACCGCACCGATGATGAAGGTGTAGATGGAGTAGGCGAATCCGGCGAGGAGAAGCAGAGCTGTGGGGAAGGCCGCTGCGGAGCCGATCGAAGCTGCGGGGCGCTCGGCAATATTGACTCTCGCGGTGACACGGGTGGGGTCGTTTTCCACCTCGGGGTCGGTGACGGGGACCTGGGTGCTCATGGGGACCTCCTCGAAGAGCCTCGCTCGCAGTGCCGGATGCACAGCTTCAAGCAAGGCAGCTATCAACTTCAAGCAAACCGCTTATCAAAATGATATCTATTTTTTCGAGACGCGCAAGCCCTAGCTCCGCTACCCCAGGAGTCGCCCTGTCGTGACTCGCTGCGGCTTGGCGCCTCTTGCATCGACCAGCGTCCTGAGTTGGGGCGCTTGGTTTTGGGGAGCTCTTCTTCCCAGCACGTTCGCACTTCCAGCAACCACGAACTTTCCGATGCCTCGCACTTACGGCTGCCTCGCACTTACGGTTGCCTCGCACTTCCGGCAAGCACGCATTGGAGGTCGGGAGCCCGTTCTCCCGCGTGCATGAAGCGCTGAGACTGGTTCCTCGCCATCTTCTGGCTCCCAGGACCTTTCTCCCGCGCGCATGAAGCGCCGAGAGACAAGGCAGCCACAGAAGCGCTTCCCCCTAGCCAGGGAGAGTGCTTGCGGGGAGGTGGCCTTCCGCCGCGGCCATCTTCGCCGCCAAACGAATCATGGTTCGCGCATCCTCTTCGCTTGCCCCACTGCGTCGCTGATAACGCGCACAGGCAATATGAGCTTCGCCAGTCCACAGCATTGCGACCTCGTCACTATTGATCGGAGGCAAGCCACGGCTGATGAGCTGCCGGTATTCACGATCAGCCTCCTCGGCCTCGTCGACTACGCGTTGCCCAGAAGCGAGAACCATCATGAAAGCGGCGACGAACGCAACAGCCTCCATCCTCCGGTAGCCCGCGTTCTTTACGAGGACGTCGACAGCCCCTTCGACATCTCCCGCTCTCACCGCGACGGCCAGTTGACCGGAAATCTGTACCCCGCCCGGCATGGCCTGGAGGCGCTGCCATCCTGAAATCGCGAGCTCGCGCGCCTCATCAACCTCTTGCGGACTCAAGGAGCGCTCCAGAGTATTCACATATTCACGCACTCGCGAAGCAGAGGAAGAAGCAGAGGAATGCGCCTCACTCTCGCGCGCCACGCTACGGATCCCTCTCCGAGCTGAGGTGAAGGGGCGGGTCCGCGCCTCGGTTCTGCGATTCTCTTGCACGGGCGGCTGCTCAGGGATCAGATCAACCCCATAAGTGCCTTTCAACCTCGCCCACAACGATGACATGAAAGCCCTCAACCCAGATGACACCCCCCTATTTCATCACGTTCCGTGGGGGTTGGGATTTTGCAAAACCTGCCTATGAGAGGCTGCGGCATTGTTGGCTCTACTGCAAGCTTTGGCGCCGAGCATAGTACCGGTCCCGGTGAAATATGCTCTAATCGCACTCTGCGCATGTGTAGCGGTTTTTGATCGCCCCCAAGGCTGATCTCAAAAGGCTCTGCGTGGGCATTGTGCAGGTTTTCCCAAAGGGCGAGCACACCCATCAAACCAGGAGGGCTTCAACACCCCGGGCGCAAAGCAGACGAGATTCATCCCCGCTCACGCGGGGAGCACGCGCCCGGAATGGCGTTCGCCAGCTGATTCCAGGGCTCATCCCCGCTCACGCGGGGAGCACCAGTATTATCAAGCGATACGCAGGTGTTACCGGGGCTCATCCCCGCTCACGCGGGGAGCACCCCCTACGTGCGCCCGGCGGCGCGCGGGGTCGCGGCTCATCCCCGCTCACGCGGGGAGCACAGGGAATCGGGCGCGCCAACCCAGGCAAGAGGCGGCTCATCCCCGCTCACGCGGGGAGCACAAGGTCGGAAAGATCGTCGCCTGCGGCTTTCAGGGCTCATCCCCGCTCACGCGGGGAGCACCTCGACCCGTTCCTGTCAGCCGCATACGCGGCGGGCTCATCCCCGCTCACGCGGGGAGCACGCGGATGCGGTCCCCTGCGAAGTTCAAGAGCCCGGCTCATCCCCGCTCACGCGGGGAGCACTTCGCCGGCGACGCCTCCAGCACGACCGTCCGCGGCTCATCCCCGCTCACGCGGGGAGCACTCGACTGTTATCTGATTGTCACCATCTCCCCACGGCTCATCCCCGCTCACGCGGGGAGCACCTGTGCAGCAAGATGCGAGAAAGAGCCCTAGCCGGCTCATCCCCGCTCACGCGGGGAGCACAGGTCACCAACCTGTTCACGCACACGACTGACCGGCTCATCCCCGCTCACGCGGGGAGCACGCCTCCCAGGCGCGGGCCGCGAACGCCCACCACGGCTCATCCCCGCTCACGCGGGGAGCACCCATCCGATCCCACTGCCCGGTGTCGAAGCTCCGGCTCATCCCCGCTCACGCGGGGAGCACCAAATCGCCTCAGCCAAAGACGTCAACGACAACGGCTCATCCCCGCTCACGCGGGGAGCACGCGAATACGTCATCGAGGGTTTCATCAGAGGACGGCTCATCCCCGCTCACGCGGGGAGCACATTCTCGCAGTTCGACTTGCGTCAGAACTCGGAGGCTCATCCCCGCTCACGCGGGGAGCACGAATTTCACGAAGGAAATCCCCGCCATTACGCCGGCTCATCCCCGCTCACGCGGGGAGCACTCGGCGCAGGTGCACTTCCTCAGGGGTACACGCGGCTCATCCCCGCTCACGCGGGGAGCACAGCCGAGCTTGCGCTCGAGGAGATCCAGAAGGAGGCTCATCCCCGCTCACGCGGGGAGCACGCACTAATCCCACTCACGCCAACGTAAAGATTCGGCTCATCCCCGCTCACGCGGGGAGCACTCGCCGATGAGCTCTGGGTTGACCAGGCTACCCGGCTCATCCCCGCTCACGCGGGGAGCACTGGGGGCTTCGTTCACCGGGCTCGGGTCCTCGGGGCTCATCCCCGCTCACGCGGGGAGCACGACCCGGCAACGCTCGACCAGTTCGCCCAGCGCGGCTCATCCCCGCTCACGCGGGGAGCACTGTGGCCCCACAGGCTCGCGATCGCGAAAGCGAGGCTCATCCCCGCTCACGCGGGGAGCACGACACCCAGCTCAATGATGTAATCGGTGAGGTGGCCTCATCCCCGCTCACGCGGGGAGCACGAGCTAGAAGGCTCCTCCGCGTCGTCTCGCTCCGGCTCATCCCCGCTCACGCGGGGAGCACGTCAGCGTGCTCATCCAGGGGCGCTCCCACGAGGGCTCATCCCCGCTCACGCGGGGAGCACCCGAGAAGGTCGCCCTCTCAACTCCGGAAGGGGGGCTCATCCCCGCTCACGCGGGGAGCACTGTGGACTGATAAGCTTTCATTTTGCCTCCTTGGGCTCATCCCCGCTCACGCGGGGAGCACTGTTGCCAGCGTCATCACACCAGCGATCACGGCGGCTCATCCCCGCTCACGCGGGGAGCACCTATGATGTTGAAGCTGCTGAACGGTTCCGTGAGGCTCATCCCCGCTCACGCGGGGAGCACGGGCCGGGGGGAATCACTGTTCCAGAAAACGGGGGCTCATCCCCGCTCACGCGGGGAGCACGCACACAAAAGAAGACCGTCGCATCCCCATCTGGGCTCATCCCCGCTCACGCGGGGAGCACTGCGGCGAAGGCGGTAGCGAGTTGCTTTCCGGCGGCTCATCCCCGCTCACGCGGGGAGCACTCGACATTAGAGAGGGAAGTGTAAGAACACCGCAGGCTCATCCCCGCTCACGCGGGGAGCACGCCACGGGTCGCCCTGTCCTTCGGTGAGGACATGGCTCATCCCCGCTCACGCGGGGAGCACGCCCACCGATAGAACCCTCGCATGCTTGAAATGGGCTCATCCCCGCTCACGCGGGGAGCACAAAGCGACAAGGACGCTCGAGCCGCGGGATACAGGCTCATCCCCGCTCACGCGGGGAGCACGACGCGGCCGCTGCGCGAACTGACGCCGGAAACGGCTCATCCCCGCTCACGCGGGGAGCACGCACCCGAAGATTCTCTCCCCAGGTCACCACGGGGCTCATCCCCGCTCACGCGGGGAGCACTCGTCGAGCGTTGTGAACCGAACTCGGTTTGTGGGCTCATCCCCGCTCACGCGGGGAGCACTCTGCCTCAGGCTCTTTGGCATGTGGCTTGACCGGCTCATCCCCGCTCACGCGGGGAGCACATGTCGATGATGACACCGCCAGAGATGGTGGCCGGCTCATCCCCGCTCACGCGGGGAGCACAGCCTGACTGTCTCGCGATCGCGACTGAGTCCAGGCTCATCCCCGCTCACGCGGGGAGCACGAGGGTGTGAGTGAAGATCACTCCGCTGCGTCCGGCTCATCCCCGCTCACGCGGGGAGCACTTAGCGACATTGAGCCCGGGCCCGTGAGACTCCGGCTCATCCCCGCTCACGCGGGGAGCACCTCACCCGGATCGACGGAAAGCATGAAGCTCTTGGGCTCATCCCCGCTCACGCGGGGCGCACACGGGGACCGGCCTCCAATGTGTGCCGCACCACGGCTCATCCCCGCTCACGCGGGGAGCACTATCCCCGGCACATCCCGAAGACGCTCCCACCAGGCTCATCCCCGCTCACGCGGGGAGCACCGACATAGTTCGGTGCGTTGTAGGTGGTCCCCAGGCTCATCCCCGCTCACGCGGGGAGCACGTCCACATGGGCGGAAGTGCGATTCTCAGTGTCGGCTCATCCCCGCTCACGCGGGGAGCACATCGACGCCTTCACCAGCGGAGTGACGTATGCCGGCTCATCCCCGCTCACGCGGGGAGCACGCTACGACAGCAAGGATCAGCGGACCCGCATCTGGCTCATCCCCGCTCACGCGGGGAGCACGTAGCCAAAGATGGGACTCGCACGTGCGTCGCCGGCTCATCCCCGCTCACGCGGGGAGCACACCGACATCGCGATCGCGTCCACGTGTGCGATGGGCTCATCCCCACTCACGCGGGGAGCACTTGCCCCGAATGGAAACCCGCAGCCTGGGGACAGGCTCATCCCCACTCACGCGGGGAGCACCGCACCAACGCCGTGCGGGCGCTGGGTGTCGCGGGCTCATCCCCACTCACGCGGGGAGCACGTGGTCATAGGTCTGTCACCTCCATCAGTTTTGGGCTCATCCCCACTCACGCGGGGAGCACACGCTATCGAGTATCTTGCAGCCGTACTTATGAGGCTCATCCCCACTCACGCGGGGAGCACCCTTTCCAGGTCTTGACGTGGGGCGTGTTCCCCGGCTCATCCCCACTCACGCGGGGAGCACCGGTCCCGCGCCCGTGACCTGTTCGGGGCAGGCGGCTCATCCCCACTCACGCGGGGAGCACGAACAAGACGGGTCGGCCGGAACCCGTGTTCACGGCTCATCCCCACTCACGCGGGGAGCACCTTACCCTCCTTCCTTAGTTGAGGAACGTCACCGGCTCATCCCCACTCACGCGGGGAGCACACCACACGCGCGCACCGTCGTGGCCTCGCCGGAGGCTCATCCCCACTCACGCGGGGAGCACGCCGTCACAACGTTCCTGAACGTCTCTGAGTGAGGCTCATCCCCACTCACGCGGGGAGCACTTCATTTCACCGGCCGATTACAAAGCCGTCCAAGGCTCATCCCCACTCACGCGGGGAGCACTATCAGGCTGGCGGAGCGTATGCGCAGGAGGCAGGCTCATCCCCACTCACGCGGGGAGCACCTGCGGCCGCTCACGCCGCGCGCGCCGCATCGGGGCTCATCCCCACTCACGCGGGGAGCACCCTCGTTGGCATACACGAGAGGGATGCCGCCCCGGCTCATCCCCACTCACGCGGGGAGCACGGCTCGTCAATGCGCGATGAGCTCCGCCAGGGCGGCTCATCCCCACTCACGCGGGGAGCACTTCTACCGGCGAGGCGACCTCGTCATGAAAGCAGGCTCATCCCCACTCACGCGGGGAGCACTACAGGAAATGAGTCCAGGGGCGCAAACTTTAGGGCTCATCCCCACTCACGCGGGGAGCACTCGTGGGAGATCGGATCGAAGCCCATGGACATCGGCTCATCCCCACTCACGCGGGGAGCACCGAACGCGTCGGGGAAAACGCGGATCTCGAGGGGCTCATCCCCACTCACGCGGGGAGCACGCCGCGTTGAAATCATCGAAGGAAATCTCACCCGGCTCATCCCCACTCACGCGGGGAGCACGCCTGTGGCGGGTGGCGGCAGTTATTCGGGCTCGGCTCATCCCCACTCACGCGGGGAGCACGTGTGGAACACGTTTTCGTCGACGGTGAGCATCGGCTCATCCCCACTCACGCGGGGAGCACTCAGTGACTCTCGCGACCTCGTCACCATGCCAGGGCTCATCCCCACTCACGCGGGGAGCACCTCGCGGCCATCGATGCTCAGCGTCGCGATGCGAGGCTCATCCCCACTCACGCGGGGAGCACGGCCTGCCATGCGCGTTCGACGAGCGCCACCATGGCTCATCCCCACTCACGCGGGGAGCACCGCCGCAATTCTGCGATGGTTTGTTGGGCCTCGGGCTCATCCCCACTCACGCGGGGAGCACCAGACAGAGACGGCTACATTGACGTGCGAAAACGGCTCATCCCCACTCACGCGGGGAGCACCTCATCCTCACCACAGGAATCACCGACGACGATTGGCTCATCCCCACTCACGCGGGGAGCACATGCGCTCCCCGAGTTCCGTTGGGGCCGGCTCGGGCTCATCCCCACTCACGCGGGGAGCACCCAGTCGGGTCACGCGATCCTCCTCAAGCAGAAGGCTCATCCCCACTCACGCGGGGAGCACTTTTTCTGCGTCGCTGGGGGTGAGGGGCATGGGGGCTCATCCCCACTCACGCGGGGAGCACGCGGCTGAGGAAACGCAGACCGAACCGGTGTCGGGCTCATCCCCACTCACGCGGGGAGCACACTTAATGATCTGCGATTTTAGAGCGTTTGTCGATCCGTTCTTGGGAATCCTCGCCGCGCCCGTCGTCGTTTCTCGAAGTTGCTCATACCGGGACGACGGTGTCCCTCACCCCGATCTGACCGCTGTTCCGGCGCGTTCTCATCGTCATATCCATCCGGACGGACCATGAGGGTGAGGCCCTCAAAATCGGTCGGCACCCATGGATCACCCAAGGTCAGAAACGACAGTCTCTGCTCATTCGACGCATGAAAGACCATAATCGCCCGTCCGCTGCCAATGTTCTCCTGGATCACTGTCCACAAACGTTCCCGCACACGTGCGTTCAGGTTCCCAACGAAGACTCCAGGAGATATTTCAAGCAACCACCGAGTCACATGCCCACGCAGTGAATCAGGAACAACCGAAAGCACCACGACAACCATTGAGAGTCAGTGCTCCTCGTATGAGACGCCCGCAAGCACAGGACTGCCTTGGTCATCCCAGAGTCTCAGGTCAGCGACAGCGAGCTCTTCGTCTTGCTCCGAGTCTTCCAACATCATCGGCGCAAGGAGCTCTTTAATGTCGGCCACAGAACGTTCGAGAATCCTTGCTTCACGGATGGCATTTCGCATCCGTCTTCTGGTTTCTTCTCCGACTCCTGTATCGAGCTGTTGAGCCGCGACATCGAAAGCAACCGGAATCGATAGATCCGCCTTGTAGAGATCAGCAATGTCGTAGATGAAGGAGCGATAGTTGCCCGTGTGTATGAAACCTAAACCTGGTGAACAGCCAAGGGCGACGACAACGGCATGGATGATCCCGTACATAGCGCTATTCGCCGCAGATAAGCACCTGTTGACCACTGACCCGGACTCAAAATTGTCCGGATCGTAGTCGCGGCCGTCCCATTCGACCCCAGTACGGCTTGAGTTCTCCCTGTAGATCCGGCGTACTCGAGCCCCCTCTCGTCCGCGTAATTGCTGCATGCTGAGGTCGGCAACATTCTCACCATGGAAACGTTTGAGATACATCTGACGAGCAACAGATAATCGTGCACGAGGGTCGCTGACAGCTCGCGCTTGTGCTTCAAGAAGCCGGGAGGAACGCGATGGTGGTACACCATGAGCGTAATAACGAACGCCGTTCTCTCCGACCCACACAGCGGTCGCCCCACTTTCAGCGAGTAAGGAGACCGCACTATGCGTGATCCGGACGCCCGGGCCGATCATGAGAACCGATAGTGCCGCAGCAGGGACATGAGCCACACCTCTCCGGTCAGTTACGGTGATTGCGTTCGAGTCTCGATGCACGACACAGCGCTCGATGTAAAGGAAAGTCAGGCGGTCCCGGACCCGAAGAAGGTCCTTCGGGTCCGGGGGGCGAATTCCAGGAAAGCCTGTCATGCTCGCGCCAAAGACAAGAGCCCTGCACCGTAGCCTTTTGCCCTACCAATTCCGTTGACGAGAGCATGTCTCAGCAGGTCGGGATCAGTGACTCGCAGTTTGCCTTCGAACGTTGCCAACTGCAAAGCAACCACGTCTACTCGTTCATCGTGGTTACGTCGGAAACGCTCGCTACGACGTTCAACAAGCCCAATAAAGGGAGCATCGCTTCCCACAAGTCCCCCATCTGCACTCAACGTCCGAGAGACATCCCCTCCGAATTCACTCATGAGAGGAATTTCGAAGCCATTCGGTACAGCGCGGTCGAGGAACCATTGAGTTTGCTGTGCGACGGTGACATGTGCAAGCACTTTCTTCCGGCCCTTCTCGTCCTCTTGCCCGGCACGTCGAAAGGTGGGATTAACTGTGGCTCGGAACGACCACAGCTGCCCCTCCCGCAGTGAGTCCAGGAAGTCATCTGTTCTCTTGACCACAACACTCCCATTGACCTCATATCCGGCTTGTTCAACGATGGCTGCTGGATCCGGGGCAACTGGGCTCGAAATGTAAAGAGCGATCGCAGGGCTATTCTCATTCGTACAACGGGAGGTCTTTGGGGGACGATCAATCCTCCAGAGGACACGTCCCTCACTAGAGCTGGGAATACTCCCCGGAGGAAAGCTTGCGAGCACAGCTGCATGCATCCTCTGTGGTGAAGAAATGAGGAACTTGCACCCTCTTCGATATGGGTTCAGATACACCCGGGTCAGGTACATCAGATCACCTCCATCGGATCGTGGGAGATTCCTGCAGACAACTGTGAAGGCACCACGGGAACATACTCCGGATTAGGAAGATCGACCCTGGCCTCGTCAATGTTTCGGATTCCGTATTCCCTTCGCTCGGAAGCGAAGCTAAGAGGAACGTCCTGAATCGTCCTCGTCGAATCGATTCTGCCGGGAATGATCCCCTCATCAGCTACGACTCGTAGGCTCACCGTCTCCAGCGTCTTATATTTTCTCTGGTGAAAGCGCGCTGCCTGCCAAGGGAGTTCTGTGATTGCGGACCACATCGTCCCACTCCGACTCTCGAGAAGGAGTGGGAGGGCCGGAGGGCATGCCCGTCTTCCAAGGAACAAGGGGAATTTTGGACGCTGAATCGCATGAAGGAGAGCATCAATCAGATTGTCTTCTCCCTCAATGAAAGCGACGAAAACACCATCGGAGATGTAGAAGCGATCAGAAAGAGGCATCGACACACCACCCCTATGCGCCGTGTGGAAATCCCTGAGGAGCTCGCCAGGTTGGTCGATACGCGCCGCGATTCTCAGACCTGCAAGGTCTTCGATTGGGTCGCTTCGGCGTCTTCCCTCAGCAGCCGCGAGAAGTCCAACTATTCCGCTTTTCGTCGGAAACGCTTCCGTGCCACGCTGCGTAAATCGGCTCGATGCCCCCCATGACTGCATGGGTGCAGCGAGCCTCAAGATGAGGATCTTGCTCATCGAGCGTCCCGAATTGATTGCACAACCGTAGTGCCGAGCTCTGCCAGCGGAATCCTTTGCCCAAGCTCCGCGAAAGCCACTGCACGAGAAGTGGTCCACGAGACGAAGGAAGACAACGGCTTCATACCGCTTCCTTCCTCCAATTCACGCTCGAACGCGACGAACTGCTCGACTGCGGGCGCGACAAAACCGTCACGATCTGGACGAACTGGAGATTCGAAAGCCCCGACAAGGTTGATCGGCTGGTCGTCGCGCACCTGGATGAGAACAGCGTCCGGGAGGGTTCGATTCGCGAAGGTCGTAAGTTTTCCCGTCGGCATCGAACGCAGAAAACTCCCGATGAAGATCTCAATCGCTTGCTCTGCAACCTCAAGGGAACCGAGGTTTTCAACGAGGAGATCAACGTTAATTGTCGCATACCGGTAGAGAGTCGCAGAGGCGAATTCGATCGTACCGATCATCCCAGCGCCCTCGTCGGCATCATCATCGTTGCGCTTGGCATCATCGACCGCCGTGAAGTAGTCGAATTCAGACTCGACTTGTCCGACGCCGAGTGCGTGAGCAACTTGGCAGGCGGCATCGACGTTGAGAGAGTTCGGCTCGGCCACCATACGACCGAAGAGAGCGATGTCCACAGAGTGTTCAGTGTCAACGAGTGATTTCGGCTTCAACGCCTTAAACGCCTTCTTTACATCCTCTTCATCGGCGACAGAAATAACCGCCTCTGCGACATGTTCAACCTGTTTGGCAGACAAGAAGACGAGGAATCCCGCCTCCTTCATCTGCTGTTCAGTCTTCTTACCCTTCGGGTCGGAGATCTTGAAGCCGATTTCGGTCAGCGCGAGTTCCGCGAGTTGGGTAGCACGATCCTCAAGATCCGCCCTCTTCTCAACAATCACGTCGCGCAGCAGCTCGACGATTCGTTTCGTCCGAATGCCACGATTACCATCCGGAAGCGACTGTTCAAAGTCGAGCCTCGTCGCACGCTTGATGGCCTGTGAAGAGATGCGCATACGGCGTGCCCCACCGAAAGTCGCGGTCTTCGGAGCGCCAGTGTCATCCCGATTCGGATTGGACGGAGGCAAAGTCTGGAGAATGTGGATGTCGATGTAGCGAGCCATGGAAGTCGGTCCTTTCAGTCTTGGGGAATTGCAGATTCGGATTGAATTGGTTCAAGGTCTACGACGTTGCCTCCGGCCACGCCGTCTTCAGACAGGGGCGTACGCGCGAAGTCTCGACCCCATTGGCGTACGACTCTGGAGCGGAGTCGAGGATTCTGCCACGAGTAGAAGTCAGAAGCGAGGCGTCCGTAATCGATTTGAACGTCCGCCGATGACATAACGCTCACAAGGCCCCGAGCGTGAGTGACGAGCGCATCGAAAGTTTGAGCAGAGATCATCGCACATAAACGGCGGTAGATCGGGTGCTCTTCCGGGCAACGATTATCCGATGCTCCTGAGACCGCGACCCTTCGAGCGGAAGCACCGATCGTCGTCCCCCGCTGGCTTCGCATATGCATCGACGTGTCGTGCGATCCCTGATGCATCGCCCACAGCGTGAGCGCCGCATGAACTGCGAGCTCACCCTGGGTCGCTTCATTCCCGATCTGGCGCTCGTCCCCAGACTCGAGAGTGTACGCCCACACTGAGGGCACCTCACCGACGTTCTTACCCAGAGCTGAACGCAACTGCGCCCGTCCAGCTATCGCAAAGGGATTGTGGCCTTTCAGCCGTGCGATCACCGAAAGAACACGATTCCGCACATCCTCGGGACTACCAAGATCTCTAGTGGGCACCGATATCTGCGCCCGAGATTCCTCTGTCATTCCCCCATTCCCTTCTGCGCCGTCCGCTTCGACGGCACGATCTCATTCAGCTTCTTCATGAAGTAGTTCTCCGCGATTCCCACACTGATATAAGAACCTCCCACGTCGCGTCCTCGGACTGCGGATTCAGATGCTCGACTCAGTAGTTCCTCAGACGTTCTCAGTGCGATGCGACGAAGTTCGGCGGACCAGCGTGCACGCTCGGCAAGCGGATCGGAAGAGGGGCCAATGCTGGAGAGCCACTGTCTGAAGGGATCATCGATGAGAGAGAAGAAACGCTCCTTCGCTCGGTCGCGCGCCGCGTCGCCGGCCCCATCCCCTCTTTCTCCTGAAGCCCGAGAAATGTTCGCCCCCAGATTGCCGATAACTAGAGCGACGGACTCCACGTCTTCAACAGACTGCTTGACAATGTCGCCGAGCCCGCCTTCACCCGGTTCCAGGAGCACAGAAGCCAAAGCAAGAGCATCGTGATAGATATCGTCGATAACGGCTTCATTGGAACCATAGGTCACACCGATCGCTTCCATCTGAAAACGAATCGGGTAAGCGGTCGCGACACCACGAAGATCCTCACTCGAATGGAAGCGCAAGATATCGCTTTGGAGGAACATGTCGTACTGTCCCTTATCAGCGCCCTTCACCTTCTGCGTGAAAGGAAGAGCGCCAGGTAGAGCACGCCAGAAAGCCCTCGCCGGATCATGCTTACGGGGCATGTAAGTCGCGATTCGGGCCTTCTTCGACTGCGGCATCGAGTATCTCCACAGACTCATCGGCTCGTAGAGGTGCATGTTCTGCGGATTGAGCCGATCCCCTTGAGTAAGAACGACTCCTGTCACGCCGTCTCGGCTACCGATTAGGCGCACTCGTCGAGAATGCCAGGTAAGCAATCGCGAAACCGAGTACCCATCGGGATCCGGGTTCTCGGCATAGTTGCGCCGCAGTCCCGTCTCCACGTCATCGACCTCCCAGGAGCAGGCTCCTTTCGGTCCTGTGCTGGCGGGCCCTCTCAGTCCGGAGCGTTCAAAGGGGACGAGGTTCAGCACGAGGGTCTCATCCAAGGTTTCTCCCTTGAGGATGACGAGTCCCAGTTGTCCCGTCCAAGAGGGGCCAATCGGATACCCTTTACCTCCTTTCGTCTCCGGATCATCCACTGCCCCAGAGCGGATTCCGGCAGGGTCGAAGGTCTGAGCGTGCAGAAGCCACAGTGCAGCTTCTGCTGCGGAAATGTTCCGAATCGCTTCACCGTTCCGCGTCGTGAAGAAAGGCTCACCATTGGGGACATCCGCAATGATCTTGTCCAAGGAAGAGACGGCGTCCTTCGCCGTCCGAAGGTCCGGGGCCTGCATGAAGGGGTACCTGCCTCCGAAGAGGAAGAACCTGTCGTGCCACCTATCGAGGTACTCCTGAATGGGCTCTTCAGGGACACCCCTGTCCCAAAGATCCAACCAGGATTCCACATCCGGAACATCAAGTGTGCGATAGCAAATCGCAAGCAAGAGCCTTTCAATTGCAATATTCAAAGTCGGCAGCTCACACGCGATGTCGCGAATCGCCCCCGCTTCATGAAAGACCTCCCTGATCCCCATGCTTCGCGCAGTTCCGTCGACCATGAGAACGGGAATCCACGCTTCGTCGAGAAGGTTAAAGTCGAGTTCACTCATCAGCCCTGCACCTCTAATCCTCGTTGATTCGTATACACCACTCGTCGGCCTCTAATCGTCGTTTCCAAACGTTGTGAGTGCGCGTCAACTCTGCGCATCGGAAGCACCAATTCGCCACGCAGAAGCGGATGCTCAAGGAAGCCCCACTCCCGCATACAAGGATCATCCCAGAGGGCACAGGCAACTGCGTCCACCGCATTATCAGTCTTCTCTCCCGTCTCTCGGAACTGCCAAGGGGGAAGCGACACGCTCCACGTGCGGATTCGCGAAACCATTGACGGCGAAGGCCACACGGAGACATCAATGAGGGTCGGCTCACCCTCGGCCTCTTGCCATGGGGGAGGAGTCACCGCCCCGCCGTACTCCGGATCAACAGGGATGATGAGCACCGGAATCTGATCCTCAGCATCCCTCACCGCCGGACGGGCCGCGAGCCCTGTTTTCGGGTCGCTGATCTCTCCTGTCGCTGCTTCTCCGGCAAAGTCCCGCAGCAGCGCTTCACCCGTCCACGTCGAGACCCTTGCCGGGTCAAAGGACCATACTTTCGCCTTCTCGGTTACGCTATTCGTCTCAGCCTCATCAAGACGCGATGCCTCTTTGAGAGACGACTGCCACGAACTCGGTCCGACGGGAGTATTCGAATAGGCGAGTTGAGTGAAGGAAGCAAAGTCCCCCGCCTTTTCAAGGACGATCTCAGCATTGTGATCGTGGAGGATCGCAAGCATCCTCAAAACCCGCGACTTCCCGTACACGGCTTCCGTCCCCTGCGAGAATCCCCATGCTCCATCACCCGATTGATCGACGAGGACGAAGCACTCGGCTTCTTGAAGAGGCGCGGGCCTCGCACGGCCCGAATGACGATGTAGACGTCCGATTCTCTGCAAAACGAGATCCATCGGCGCCGGATCCGTGATCATGAGGTCGAAGTCGACATCGAGGCTCTGCTCAATCACCTGAGTCGCGACGACCACATGTTTCTTCGGCCTACGCGAAGATCCTTTTCCGAACAACGCGAGCATTTGCTCGTCTCGTTGCGCTCGATCGCACGCAAGGAACCGGGAATGCAGCAGCGTCGTGGATTCTTCCCCGAAACGTTGGAGTATTGCGTCGTAGGTCCGCTGCGCATCACCAACGGTGTTCCTGATGACTACCGCACAGCCGCCTGAAGCGAGACGGGAATCGATGAAGTCTGCAAGTCCCTCATTACCCGCTTCGAGTGGCCGAATGACCTTCCTGATCTCTTCGCCCTCGTCGCGGACTACTTCACTTCGTATGTTCGTCCCTTTGTCCTTGAGGACCGTGAGGACCGGATACCCGATGTCGCCCTCGAGTTCCTTTATCTCCCCCGGCTCCCCACCGGTTCGTCCTCGTCGATAAGCGGCGATCAGTGCTTGTCGACGCGCGGACGGCAAGGTAGCGGAAAGGAGCACAACAGGAACACCGAACGCGCCGAGCCATGCGAGTGCGGACTCCAAATAGATCTCCATATAGGCATCCGCAGCGTGCACTTCGTCGAGGATGACAACTTTTCCGAGGAGACCGAGATGGCGCATCAGCACATGCCTGGACTTCAATGCTGCGAGCAGAACCTGGTCGATCGTTCCAATGACGATGGGAGAAAGAGTTGAGCGCCAGCGGGCTGCCATCCAGCGGTTGGCGAACAGACCACTCGTCCCTTCTTCTTCGTCTAACACTTCTAGCGGCGCGGAGTCCTTTGCGAGGAGGCGGACGAACTCTTCATTGAGATCATTCTTCCCATGCGCAAGGTGGATCCCAAGTCTTTGGGGTTCATCTCCAAGGAGATTCGACAGCCAAGTCTCGGCACGCTCGAACATGGCGTTCGTCGTCGCCTGGGTCGGCAGGGCGATCATCACTCCTTGAAGGCCTCGCATCCGCACCATTCGCTCTGCAACAGAGAATGCGAGTTCAGTCTTGCCCGATCCGGGAGGAGCTTCGACAATCATCAGGTCAGGGTCTTCGGTCTCAGCAATAGCCACGGCCCTCAACTGCGCTTTTGTCGGATGTGTATCCTCACCCCACGAAAAACGACGGCGATATGAGGCCTCGATATCCACCGGGGCGCCGTCCTCGATTCGGAGCGGACGCGGCATCTGAGCACGCCCCATACCGCCCCGTACCCGTTGAATCTGAGCCGAGGGACTCATCGACTCAGCGCGACTGTCTCGAAGGAAGAGAGGAAAGAACTCCTCATTCGAGGCGAGCCAGTCCGCCATGACGATAAGAGCACCATAGGCGGAAGCGACAGCGATCGGCAGTCGCGGTAGTTCGCTCGGCTCCGAAGAGTTCAAGACGATACCTGTTCTCCTCGCCATCCATTCAATGAGTTCACGCCGCCCCTTCGACCAGAGACTCTGCTGTTGTCGCCCCTCCATAAGGCGAAGGACTCCCCTCGCCTTGTCCATTGCGGGAGGATTGGGATAACGGCCATGGTGAACGGCGACGAGCGCAGCCCACTGCGTCGCTCTGCCGCGGTCGCCGCCCCCGTCCTCGATCGCATCGACGAGGGCGAAGTAGCTGAGGAAACCGTGAGGGAGGCTCTTCCGCTCTGGAACATCACTCCAATGTGGCACGTCCACTCCGAAGTCCGAAAGGAAAGAGACGAGCGAAGGAACCTGCGATGAGAATGCCACCGAAGCTTTGCCGACATCGTGGACTCCAGCAAGGAATCGCAGCATCGACCGTGCGCGGGCCTCTTCGCCGTCCCACACGGAAGCCATGAGGCTCCGCACCTCCGGAGCGGCGTATTCATCGAAGAGAACTGCCGCAACATCGGACGCGTCCATGAGATGCTGCGCGAGCGACAGCCACATCTCTGACCCCTGTCCGCCGCTCTTAGCCCAAAAGCTCCTTGCAACTTCGGACAACGCAGCGTCAGTCAGAGACTGATCCGCATCTGCGAACTGGACTCCGCGTCGAGGGGATCGGGGAACAATGGATGCAGCCCCCTTCTTCGATGCCATTCTCACCACGGCACACCTCCTCACTGAGCAGCTTGCTCGACTTTCGAATCACCTGCTCATATCTCAACACCAAAAAGAAGGCCTGTCAAGAGCCCTTAACTATCCCAACTCCACTAGTGTTACAACAAAGAAAGAAAACCTTCAAAGCGCGAGACCAACCCCCACTCTCGTAGGGAACAAAATTCGGGCTCTTTGACGGTGTCGCAGCCAACGCCCCAACACCCCGCTCACGCGGGGAACACAAGATCCCAACACCACTAGTCGGGTCATCCCCGAATCCGGGGCCATCACAGAATATCCGGGGTTCGAAATATCCGGGGTTCGAACGCCCCGACTACTCTTGGCATCACAACAAGCAGGTCCGCGATCTCCACAGCCTGTGGACACTTCAAGTTTCACTCGTGCATCGACGAGTACGAATCACCTACTCCCCAAGCCGAGCCCCAATGAGAAAGCACGCTCCAGCGGTGAAGGCGTGTCTTCACCCCTCAAGCCCGCTACACCCCTATTCCCCAGCCCGAAGCGAGGCGACCTCGTAGAGGGCGATCCCCGTGGCGACTGCAGCATTCAAGGATTCGACCGCCGAGGAGATCGGGATCGACACGATCTGATCGCAGGTTTCACGCACCAAACGGGACAGCCCCGCGCCCTCGGCCCCTGTGACGACGACCAGCGGGGATGTGGCCAAAGACAGGTCGCGCAGCTCAGCGTCACCACCACCGTCGAGTCCGACGACGAAGAAACCGGCGCGCTTGCAGTCCTCAAGCGCTCGCACAAGGTTGGTCGCCCTCGCCACGGGCACGCGAGCAGCCGCACCCGCCGACACCTTCCACGCCGTCGTGTTCACTCCCGCGCTGCGACGCTCGGGGATGATGACCCCGTCCGCGCCGAAAGCGCCCGCCGAGCGCAGGACCGCCCCCAGGTTATGCGGGTCCGTCACCTGGTCGAGGGCGACGAGCAGCGGCGTGCCCAGCTGCTGCAAAGAACCCACGATCAGGTCATTAACCTGCGCGTACTCGTATCCTCGCACTTCGATCGCGACACCCTGATGAACAGCTCCATCGGTCGCAACATCAAGATCGCGGCGCGTCACCTCGAACACCGGGGCCCCCAGGTGTGCGGCCTGGCGGATGACCTCTTCAACACGGTCATCCTTGACATTGTCGAGGACGAAGACGCGCTCAATCGGGACGGAGGCGCGCACAGCCTCGGCGACGGGATTACGCCCGGCGATAAGCTCATGACCTGGGGCGATCTTGATGGAGCTCTTCGCGCGCGCGCGGGCGATCGCGGCCTCTTGGGCTTCGCGCGCCTCACGCTGCACCTTGCGCTTATGAGCCGGATGGTAGGTGCGGTCCTCGGCCTTGGGCGTCGGGCCTTTGCCTTCGAGGCGACGGCGAGAATGCCCACCCGTCCCGACTTTCGCGCCCTTCTTCGAGCCTGGCTTGCGCACGGCTCCGCGGCGCCCGTCGTTTCCAGCCATCGTGTTCGTCCTTCTTCGTCGCGAGCGCCTCCCGGCGCGCCTGATCCGATTCAGCCTAGCGGGGCCCGGCGCTGATCCGGCACTCCGAAGCGGCCATTGCGGCCCGATTCACGTATGCCAAAGCCCCGGGGACATGGATAAGAAACCAGAGGCCTACCCGGGGCGCTCGCTTGCAAGTATAGGATAATTTTATGAAAGCTGTCGAACTCTCCTCCCTCCACGTTGAAGCTCTTCGCGATGCGCTCAGTGCACCCAGACTCGAAGAGTTCCTCCGTGAGTTCGAGGGAGAAGACGCGCTGCCTAAGGCCATTGATCTCTACAACTGGAACGCGCGCCTCGCCACTGAATGCTTCACGGCGATCGGTCATCTAGAAGTACTTCTACGGAACACGCTGGACAAGAATCTCAGCGAGTATTTCCACGAAACGGAACGAGGAATCCCCTGGTTTCTTCAACATGAAATCGGACTGACAGAACAAGCGCGCAACGACATCACTCGCGCTAGAGAACGGCTGTCTCAACGCCGCCGTAGCGATTCGCGCCACCGTATCGTCGCCGAGCTCACTCTTGGGTTCTGGTGTTCGCTGCTCAAACCGCGCTACGAAGGAACACTGTGGACAAGGTCTCTTAGCAGGTGCTTTAAGAATCCCCTCACAGGTAAGACACCCGACCGCTCAGAAGTCGCGAAGCTCGCAGATAGAATCCGTCAGACCCGCAACCGCGTCGCCCACCACAACTATCTCAGAGCCTTCGATGTCCCCAACGCTATGAGTGCGGTCTTCGAGCTTGCCGAATTGCTCTCGCAACCGTATGCCGATTGGATGCGCCAAAACTCCCGTTGGCGCGAGATCTATGACGAACGGCCGAAAGTCGATATTGACACGGTCGTTGTCGCCGCAGGAATCGAAGCCTGGTCAATGTATGAGCGCCTGTCAATCTACGCATGCCAAGAAGGTCGCTTCTTTCGTGACTGTGAGCACATCGCATTCTACGAGAAGCAACACATTCATCGACAAGTTCCCGCAATCATCAAGCGCTTCGATGGTGTTGCCTTCACTGATGAGAACTCCACTCGACTTGAGGCATCAGAGGATCCACTCGAGCGCAGGCTCGGACAAGTGATCCGCGAGACTCTCACTCATGGTCTCCCAACATGGAGCATCACCCGCGGAGAACGTCGCCAAGTCTTCCTCCTGACGCAGATTCGGGAAAAACAAGAAGGAAATGACGGCCACATCGTCCTGACGAACGATATTCCTCACCGTCATCGTGGGCGCGGCTCAGCTTTCACCCAGAGACAGCGTTACGTTTCGTCACTCCGTTTGAGAACCGCAACAACCACTGATGAACTCTGACTCTGGCACTCCATATCGAAACATCGAATACGACAGCCCAAGTTTCGACGGGTCACCCCTCCCTCACAACACCGTCTCAGGCTTCACCCCAGCCTCCAGCTCGCGCCCTCGCGGCCGTCGGCGACGGCGATCCCGGCCTGGGTGAGTCGATCCCGCAAAGCGTCCGCACGAGCCCAGTCCTTGTCGGCGCGCGCCTGAGCGCGCTCTTCAATGAGGGCACGAACCAGAGCATCCAGGGCCTCATGCTCGGCAGAACCCTCGGCCCCTCCCGCGCCAAGCCCCCCGCGCCACTGATCCGAAGCCGGATCAAGGCCGAGGACGTCAAGCATGGAACGGACGAGCACCTGCTCTCGACGGACGAGCGCCTTGTCGCCCTCGTCAATGGCCGTGTTGCCCGCCTTCATGTGCTCATGGATGACCGCGAGCGCCCCCGCGACATTGAGGTCGTCGTTCATGGCGGCGACGAAGCCTTCGGGAAGCTCAGAAGCGGGCAGAGCAATCTCCTCAGCGGAGGCTTCACCTGCGAGGCCGATGGACCTCTCCACGAAGCCTGAGAATTTCGACCAGGCGGCCGCAGCGGCGGGAAGAGTCTCCTCGCCCCATTCGATTGCGGAGCGGTGATGCACGGTGGACAGGGCCCATCTAACCGCGACGGCGGGGAAATCCTTGGTGAGTGCGCCGAGCGAGAGGACATTGCCGAGGGACTTACTCATCTTCTCGCCCTTGGTCGTCACCCACGCGTTATGAACCCACAGGCGGGCAAAACCCCAGCCGGCGCCATGCGATTGAGCCTGCTCGTTCTCGTGGTGGGGGAAACGCAGGTCGATGCCACCACCGTGAATATCGAACTCCTCACCGAGGTAGCGCCTGGCCATGGCGGAGCATTCGAGATGCCATCCGGGGCGGCCCTGACCCCAGGGGGACTCCCAGGATGCGGTTTCAGGTTCGCCGGGCTTCGTGGACTTCCACAGGGCGAAGTCCCTGGGGTCGCGTTTGCCCGCTTCGAGGGCCGCGTCGATCTGGGCCTCATCCTCGGTGGTGCGCATATCGGCGAGGCGCTGGCGCGTCAGGGAACCGTAGTCGGGCTGGCTGTGCACCTCGAAGTAGACATTGCCGCGTCCGTCGTCGTAAGCGTGGCCGCGCTCAATGAGGCGGCGCACCAAGTCGATCTGCTCGGGGATGTGCCCGGTGGCTCGAGGCTCATAGCTCGGCGGCAGTATGCCCAGGGTCTCGTAGGCCTGAGTGAATTCGCGTTCGTAGCGGTACGCCCACGCCCACCAGGGGACCTGCGCCTGCGCGGACTTATTGAGGATCTTGTCGTCAATGTCGGTCACATTGCGCACGTAAGTGACCTCCATGCCCGAGCGGCGCAGCCACCTGACGAGGGAGTCGAAGGCGACGGCGGCCCGCAGGTGGCCGACGTGGGGCGAGCCCTGCACGGTGGCCCCGCACAAGTAAATCCCCACGTGTCCGGGAGTCACCGGGGTGAGGGGCTGGAGTCGGGCCGTTTTCGAGTCGTGCAGGTGCAGCGTCATGCCCTTGATCTTAGCCGCGCTCTTCACAGGCGGGGCCGGCCCCTCCGCCCGCCCTCAGGCGACCTCCCCACCCGCCCTCAGCCGCGCTCTCCACAGGCGGGCCTGGCCTCTCCGCCCACCCTCAGCCGCGCTCTCCACCCCGCCCCCAGCTGACCTCGCCGCCCGCCCTCAGCCGTACTCTCCCCTCAGCCGGGCGCATTGAGAAGATTGGAGCTCAGCGCGCGCCCCAGGCCCGCCGCACAGTCGTAACCGCCCCACAGAGTCGTAACCACCCCGCACAGTCGGCAGTATGTGGAACACCCGGCGCACAGGCGCGCCGAACGGCAAGATCCACGCGGAGTATCCGGCGATGCGGCACCCCTGCAACCTTGAGAAAGCAAGATCCTTGACCGCCCTCCCGCCGCTACATATACTCCGAAAATCCCCGCCGAACAGGCATGACATGATTTTGCTCGGGCACAATATGGCCCCTTTCACGCAGGGCATGGCTCCTATCCGGCACAATACGACCCCTTCGCCCTGCGCGACCCGCACCGCGAAGACTCATCCATCGCACGCCGCAAAGGTGCCGCGAGGAAGGACCCCGATGGAGTGGATCCCGACCGGAACCGGTCACGAACTCAGTATCGAGGACGGCAAGATCGTCGCCCGCAACGACAAAGGCAAAACTCTCAAATCTGTTCCCGCGGCCGCGAAGAAAACTCAAGTCTGGGAAGACCTCGATTCGACCCTGATCTTCCTCCACCAGCACGACCTTGAGGTCGGGGAGGCCGTCGAACGCTGGTTCTTGCGTTCCCTTCCCGTTCCCCGAAGCCTCCTGGCTGCCGTCTGGCCCGATGAAGCCTGGAGATCCTGGCTCACTGACCTCGTCATCTCCACCCCGGACGGAGAGGTCGCCGGATTCTTGCGCGCCGCACACTTAGATGCGCTCGGCGTCGTTGACTTCGACGGGGAGTCTGCACGCATCAGCGACGAGGCCGTCCTCATCCCCCATCCCGCCGCCCTCGCCGACCTCGATGAGCTGCGCGAATTTGCAGCAGAACTCGGCATTTCCCAACGCTTCGACCAGCTCTTCCGAGATGTCCACCGCGCAGACCCCGCCAAGGCCGAAGCACTCGAACTCAACACCTGGTCGGGTGGCTCCTTCAAACAACTGCGTTACGCCGCAGGACGCGCCACCGCCGCAGGCTTCAAAGTCTCCGGCGGCTACTCGACCTGTCCGGTCTATGAGGACGGCGCCCTCGTCACAGCCCGCTACTGGATCGGCGCGGACAGTCCCGAGGCCGAAACGGAAACTGGCGACCTGCACTGGGTGCGCGACGACCACGTCATTCGCATCGGCGAGGTCGGCCCCATCGCCTACTCCGAAGGCGTGCGCATGGCCGCCCACATCTACGCTGGACGCGTCATCGACGATGAATCCCGCCCCTGAGCGAGGCTCGCACCCCGAACACGATCGCCCAACCCCGCACCCCGTTTCTCCTCGTGCGCACACGCCCTGAAGGACCCCTCATGATCACCCCAGCTCGAGCCGCCGAACTCGGTGGCATCATCTCCTCAGACGCCCCCGGAACCATCCCCGCCTCGGCCCACTCCTACACCCACCCCGCCCTTGAGGGGCGCACCGTCGTGCGCCTCACCCCCGACGCCCTCGGCGAAGTTGAGGACATCACCCTCACTTCCCTCGGCTTCACACCCGGGCAGAAGACCCCTATCGGTCGCGTGCGTCAACGCGCCATCGGCTTCCCCGCCTGGCCGATCATCCATGACCCGAAGAATGCGCGCCACGCCCTCAACCTTGTCGGCGACCTGCAGCGCGCCGCCAAAGCTGCGAAATCCAAGCCCGGAAATGCGAAGCTTCTTCTCGACGAGCTGGCGAAAATGCTCGGCGACTCCGCCCCGCATTTCCTTCCGACCTTCCTCGAAGAGGCCGCCCGCATCTTCTTGCGCCTCGACAACCGCGTCTACGCAGCCCAGTACTTCTCCAAAGCGCGCGAAGCCGAGCGCGTCCACAGCCTCAAGGTCGATGAAGACCGTAACTCCAAGGCCTTCCTCGAATTCGCTCTCGCCGGGGCCATCACCGCTAAAGAACTGACGAACGAGTCGAAAACCCTGTGCGAACGCTACGAACCCGAACGCGCCCTCGACATTTTCCTCACCCTCAACATCGACCGTGTCAAAGGCGGGATGCCGCCCTACGGCGGGCTCGCAGCAGACCTCAAGCGCCTCGGGAAAGCCGCCCACGCGGACCCTGTGGAAGTCCACGCCCGCTTCCTGCGTGCCGTCCTTTCCTCCCCGTCGCTGTCCAAAGCGCCCGCCGCCTTCTGGAGGGGCTTCAAGAAAGCACTCCCCGTTTTAGTCGCGCAAGAGCCCACGACCACGAAGGCACTTCTTGCCCTCACCCCGGGTCCTGTCCCCTCCGACGAGTGGATCGACATCCTCGCCTCCGTCGGCTTGAGCGAAGACCTCGCCGCCGGGCGAGTCGACGCCCGCGAATGGGTTGAACGCTACACGCGCATGCTCCAGAGCCAGTGGAATGCCGGATACCCGCGCAAGCTCAGTCTCCTCATCAGAAGAATGAAGAGTCTCAAGGGGCAGAGCATCACCTTGTCCAAGCGCGTCTTCGGCCTGCAACCCGAACTCCTCGACGCGCTCTTGTCCACCGGGGCGAAAGTCGAATTCGATGTGCCTCCGGGCGCCTACTCCTACTACAACCGCCTGAGCCTGTCCGACTGGGCGGAAACGCACGACCGCCCCGACCTTGATGCCCTCGCCGAAAGCGAGCACGCGCACCTGGTGCTTGGGACAATCGGCAGGACGGCCTCAGACCATCTCGACGTCATCCTCTCCCATTCCGGTGCCCGCACGATGCTCGGACGCTGGGCGGAGTCCACGCTCGGTGAGCACCCGACCTCCCAAGAAGTCCTCAGCGAAATACGACGACTGAGCCCGCTCTTCACCCCCGCCGGTCTCGATGCGTATCCGCGCCAGATCAGCGCCCTCGTCGAGCGACTCAACGCCGGAGAGATTCTCGCCGATGTTTTCCGCGACGGTTTCCTCACCGAGTACACCTGGCCTGAACTGGAAGCTGCATCCGCCGAACTCGGCACGAACACCACCTTCCACGAGGCTTTCCCCGCGATCGGCGTCGCCGCCGATGGTCACATCATCTGGGTTGACGGCGACAAGAGGATCGCCGAAGCCTCCTTCGCTCCCACCGCAACAGACAAAGCCCAATACTGGCACTATCTGCTCGCAGGCGAAGCCACAGCCTGCGCCTACCGGAAGAACTGGGAATACTTCCTCACCTGGTCGACCGACCCGGGAACCTCAACGCCGATCCGCTACTACGGTGGCTCGGACGTTCCCCTGACCCTGCCCTTCAACGATGGGCGCCTCGTCGGTGAGCGCCTCGTCCACGGAGGCGACGGCGGCGACCCCTTCGCCGACCGCGCCCTCGTTCTTCGCGAAGGCGAGCACTACTGGCGTCTCGATGACACCTTCCGGGAAATCGACCCCGCGACGGGTCAGAGGGGACGCGAATCCCTGCCCGCTCCTCTCGCCGAACTCATCGAGCCCTACCTTCGCGACGGGTGGGAACTCGAAAAGCACACGATCATCTGGTGCTCAGTCTTCCCGACGACGGCCGACTCCAGCGTGTCGACGGCCCATGGCCGACACGCGTGGCTGCGAATGAGCAGGGACGAGAAGTCGCTCTACATTGACGCCAACGGGCATCAAGTGCACCCGAAGGAACGCTGGGACCGCTTCAAAGGCCGCATGGCACGCCCCGGGGGCGGGCACTGGCTGATCAAGGGCGAGGAGCTCGTGCGCGAAAACGATTTCGCCCCCATGTTCGCCGCGGCTGACGCACGAGGGGGCACTCATCTTCTCCACAAAGTCCCCCAGGTCGGCTGGAATCAGTTCCGAGTGCGCGACGAGGCCGCAAGTGACAAGCTGCGCCACGCGACCCCCTCCCAGCTCGAAGAGCTTCTCAGAGTCGTTCCGACCGCCGACAGTACAGAGGATGCTGAGGTGGTGGATCCTGGCAGGATCCTCACCGACGAGGCGCGGGCAGCGGCTGCGAGTTTCCTCGGTTCCGACTGCCATGCACTCGTCGACTCCGTCGTATGGGCAACGGCCCGCGTCAAACGAATCGTCGAAGACGGGCTTGAGCGCACAACACAAGAGGCGCAGCCGACGAGGAGCTTCCCCGAATGGGAAGCCTCATGCGACGCGCTCGGTTGGGCGAATACTGAGTGGTCGTTGACGACGGATCGTGACGTTTTGCATAACATGGCCCGGCGCCTTGGAGGAGCCGAGCTTGCGGTGACGGGCGTTGGGAGTGCTTTCACCCACCTCACCACCCGACCGATCGCTCTGCTGTTCTCAGTCACCCGTCCCCTCGCCTCGAAAGAGTTCGTGGGTCAGGCGGCCGCAGCATTCGGGGACCTCGTCGATGAAGGCCTGTACTCGCCCTCGTGCTGTGTTTTCGAGGTGGCGGGGATCGAAGAAGGACCATCATCCACCGAGCCCGCGCGACTCCTCACCACTCCCTCCGGCCCTGCAATCCTGATCGGCACCGGCCGTCCCTTCTGGGCTTACAACAGTAACGACAAGACGCGCTTCTTCTCTCCCTCGGGCGGTGTTCCCAAGAGTGTTGACGGCGCTCCGATCAGCCTCATCACCCGGGGCTGTGGTGTCGAAGCCGAAACGATCATCGAGGCGTTCCGCGTCCTCCTCGACGAGGGCGCCCCCCAGTGGGATCCGGCGAAGGTCGAGCGCCTCGCTGAGGGGACTGGGTGGACTAGGGCAGCCGCGTCCTTGTTCCTCGCGGGCCTGCCCAATATCCGCTCGGCTGAGGCGAACTTCCTCGACAAGGAGCTGCGCGCCCTGCTCGGCTTGAAAGTCGCCGAAGCGAGGGAAGGCAGGGAGTTCCTCAGTGGACTCGGCACTGAGGAACTCCTGCGGCTCGTCGAGGCAGGCGCATCCGACCCCCTGCGTCTGGCGCATGAAGGGATCGACGTTGAAGCGGTCATTGCCGCCTGGTCGGACAATGAGCAGGTTTTCCATCTTCCAGGTGCTCTTCTCGCCGCAGCGGATTCGGCTTTCCCCTGGGGCGGCGCGCGGCGACTGCGCGAACTCAGTCAGGATCCGAACAGCGTCGACCCTGATGTCTGGCTGTGGGCTGCTGCTCAGGCCGAGGCCGGTAGCCGCTTCGCGCTCTGGCTCGCCCAAGTGTACGAGCAGATGAAGTCGGCGTGCCGAAGCGTGAAAGTCGAGTGGCAGGACTATGGGAGCGGCCTGCGCACCGTCTTGGGCCTGCCCGCCGTAGACGAGAACGCGCCCTCGGATCAGGTCGATTCTCTCGGCCCCTGGTCAATGACGAACGCCCCGTACCCGACCGTCTTCTATGATCCGAACAGGTCGAAAGATTTCACGGCGGATCGGCGTCTGCTCAACGCGATCGACGAGGGCGAGTACTCGCTGCAAAGGATCCGCAAGCGCCTCGATGTGGTGATTGGTGTTTATGACGAGATCGCCGACGCCCTCGTCAACGCACACCCTGGCTGCGCTTGTGACCCGCTCGTGTCCGCACCCGAGGTCGTGTCCGCTGCGGCCAAGTCCCTGGGTGTCCCCGAGGATTCGGCACGTTACTGGCTGCAGATCCTCGCCCTGATCTTCCCCAGCGACAAGAACGTCGAGTCGTGGAACTCCTGGTCGAAGAAGCAGCGTCTCGCGGCGGCAGCCCCTCTGCTGGAGGCTGGGCTGCTCGTCGAAGCGAAGCGCGCCCGTGCGGGCAGGAGCCTTTTCCTTCCGGGAGGCTGGCAGGAGGCGAGCACACCTCATAAGCCGATGGAGGTCTGGAAGGCCCCGTTCTACGATCTGACGGATGCCACGAAAGTCACTCCGCGTCATGATGTGGTTGTCCCGCTCGTGCCCTTGGGGCGCCTTTTCGAGGATGCGTGGCAGCGCTACGTGGACGGGGACGTTCCCGGATACACGGAGTTGCGCACGACCCGCTACCGCAGGCGCTGAGCAGGTGAAGATGTTCGTCCTCTCCCCCGCCGCCTCTCGGGGACATAAGGGGAGAGGACGAACAGACTCGCGGCCACAGGCGAAAGCGCGACGAGCGCATAGGCTTCCCGCCACAGGCGAGAGCGCGACAAGCGAATAGACTCCCAGCCGAAGGGAAGAGCGAGCGAGGGCCGACGAGCCCATGAGGCCGCCGGACCCACCCGGCCCTGAGAAGAAGGTTTCGAGGAGGAATCATGGCGACGAGCACACCCCCCGGCGATTCCACGCCCGGAGTATCCGAGGCGAACACAGCCCAGCAAGTGCCCCCACCGGAGGTGCTGTACGCCGATGAACTCAACCTCCTCGCCCGCCAGGAGGGGCCCAAGCCGCCCGGCTGGCGCCTAACCCCTTCCGCTGTCGTCTCCTTCATCTGTGGAAACCCTCGACTGAAAATCAGCCGCAAGTTCGTCGGCGATGTCTCCCTCGTTGAGCGCTGCGTCATCACCCTCGCCGGTGAGCGCGCCCTCCTCCTCGTCGGCGAACCCGGAACCGCAAAGTCGATGCTCTCCGAACTGCTCTCCGCAGCCATCTGCGGCACTTCAGCGTTGACCGTCCAAGGCAGTGCGGGCACGACCGAAGACCAATTGCGCTACGGCTGGAACTACGCCCAACTCCTCGCGCGCGGCCCCAGTGTTGACGCCCTCGTCCCCTCCCCCGTCCTGGCCGCCATGTCGAGTGGGCGGGTCGCGCGCATTGAGGAGATCACCCGCTGCCTACCCGAAGTCCAAGATTCTCTCGTCTCCATCCTCTCCGAACGCCGCATTGCCATCCCTGAACTCGGAGAATACGCGATTCACGCGCGCCCCGGATTCTGTCTCATCGCCACGGCGAACCTGCGCGACCGGGGAGTGTCAGAAATGAGCGCCGCCCTCAAACGCCGCTTCAACTTCGAGGCCGTCACGCCGATCTGCGATGCTTCGGCTGAGATCGCCCTCGTCACTGAGAAAACGAAACAGGCGCTCAGCGCAGCCGGAGTGCCCGCGAAGGTCGACGAGGTCGTCGTTGAAACCCTCGTCACCGCGTTCCGTGACCTGCGCAGCGGGATCAGCCAAGAAGGATGGGCCGTCGAGAAGCCATCAACCGTCCTGTCAACAGCTGAAGCGGTCGCCATCTCCGGGTCGATCGCCCTTGCCGGGGCATTCTTCCCGCACGCGAAGGACGGAGTGCGACTCATTCCCGGTCAACTGCTCGGAGCAGTCCGCAAGGACGATTCTGAAGACGGGGCGCGCCTGCTCGCCTACTGGGATTCGACTGTGAAACGCCGCGCGAACGAGGGACGGCACACCTGGGCGCAGCTCTGGGAGCTTCGCAACGCACTTGAGGACTGAGCCGAAAAGCTCGACGAACCACACAACACAGCGATGAAATCCGAAAACATGAGGAACGAGGTCGATGCGCGCGAACAGGTGTCGGCGCTCGCGGCATGCCGCGAACCCTTCCTCATCGGTGTGCGCCATCACTCCCCTGCGCTGGCCGCGAGTATCCCCGCGATGCTCGACGACTTCGCCCCCGATGTGCTCGCCATCGAACTGCCTGCTGAGGCAGATGAATGGCTCTCACAACTGAGCAGCGCACACACTATCGCCCCGGTTGCTCTCGCATTCAGCAAAGGTGAGGATCTCAGCTTCTACCCCTTCGCGGATTTCTCGCCCGAACTCGCCGCCCTGCGCTGGGCTGCGGCGCGCGGGGTGCGCGTCTTGTGCATTGACCGGCCCATTGCGGCACGAGAAGAAAAATCCCCTCCAGGCGAAGGTCCGGGAACAGGCGAGACACCGAGTGGAGAGACGCCAACGGGCCCACGAGCAGGAGAGACACCAGCCGGAGCAGCCGATCATGAGATGGAACTCGGCGCACTCCGGGAAGAGAGCGACCCCCGTGAGGAGACCAAGGACAGCGAGCCCCTGACCCCCGCCGCCAGCGATCCCGCGAGCGCACCCAACCCCGCTAAGGACGCTCCGGATACTGACAGCCAGGCTCCCGCCGTCGGCGATTCTCGGGGTCGGCGCGCCCTCGAAGCTGCGGCCCGCGCCGAAGACGGGGATTCAGCCGAATCCTGGGATCGCCTCGTCGAAGCTCGCGCACCCTCTTCAACCCCCGAGCAGATCCGCGTCGCCGCCCTCGCGCACGGATGGGCGATGCGCGTCGATGAGGCAGAAACAGACGAGGACAGCCTCGAGCGCGAACAATGGATGCGCGCCGCCCTCGCTCCCGAAATCTCGTCCGGGACCCGAGTCGCTGCACTCGTCGGAACCTTCCACGCCCCCGCTCTTCTCCCCCTTCCACAAGGCACCGCATCTTGCACCCCTGTGGCTGTGAAGCTCCCTGCACGCACGCAGCACGCTCCTGTGCGTTCCTGCCTCGTCGCCTACTCCTTCGACCACCTCGATTCGCGTTCCGGCTACCCATCCGGAATCCGCGACCCCGGCTGGCAACAACTCGTCTACGAATCGGGCCTCGACCCTAAGCGCCTGTGCGCCGAAGTCGCCTCCGTCATCACCTCCATCACGAGGGCGCTGCGCGAAGCCGGACACCCCGCAGGCCCCGCAGAAGCCGCAGAATGTTCACGCATCGCCCTCGACCTCGCGACCCTGCGCAACCTGGCTGCCCCCTCACGGCGCGAACTCGTCGAAGCGGTTACCTCCGTCCTCGCCCAAGGGGAAATCCTCGGACGGGGCAGAGCAGTGGCCGACGCCCTCGAACGCGTCCTCATCGGCACGAGGACGGGACGAGTCGATCCTTCTGTCCCGAAATCCCCCCTGCTCGAAGCCGTGCGAGCCGAGATTGAGGCGGCGCGCCTCCCCCTTGAAGGCGCCCAGGAGCTCGACCTCGTACCCGAACGCAGCACCCTCGACCTCAAACGCTCGATCCTCATGCACCGATTGCGCGCAGGTGGAGTCGTCTACGGCCACAGCGAAGAGCGGAGCACGACCCGGGGAGCGCAAGCCCTTGCACAGACCTGGCGCGTGCAGTGGACTGCTGTCACTGAGGCGAGCATCGAACTCGCTTCCATCCGTGGGCTCACAGTCGAACAGATCGCGTCAACGGCTCTGCTCACCCGGCGGGTCGAGGAGGCGGTGGACATCGTGCGACTCCTGCGCGAATCCAGCGCCTGCGCCTGCCCCGCACCCCTTGAGAGAGCACTCGAGCTCGCTACTCGCATGACCGAGAGCGTGTCCTTCGCCGAGGCCGTGTCCTTTACTCTCGCCCTGAGCGACGTGGCCCGAGAGAACATTCCCGGAGCCTCCCTCCTTGACGCGCCGCTGCGCGAAAGGGCCGCCACTGCCGCTGATCTCTTCGGCACGGCCGCCATCCGTGAAATCCGTGGCATCGAAGGCTCTGACGAGCCCGGAGACGCTGCCGCCCTCGCCGCCTTTATCACGATCGGCGCCGAACATCCGCTCTCCCTCCATGCGGCCCTCACACACCTAAGATCTGCGGGCTCGCCCCTCATGCAGGGCGCGTCTGCGGGGCTCCTCATTGACGAGGACGAGGCCGCGCTCCACATCGCCTCCTGGCTCAACGCCTCCACCCCTCAGGCCAGGCGGGTCCTGCGCCGCAGGCTCGTTGGCCTGCTCATCGCAGCGGGCTCGCGTTTTGACACGGCCCCCGCCGCCCTCGCCCTCGTTGATCGGATCAACACCATTGATGACGCCGACTTCGTTGCGGCCCTTCCGGCCCTGCGCGGCGGCTTCGACTGTTTCGACCAGGACTCTCGCGAACGCCTCCTCGCCGACCTCGCACCGAACTTGGGGCGGGCGCGCAGCCTTGAGCTTCCTGCCGAGCAGGTCATCGCCATCACACAAGCCGACACGGGGGCGCGGAAGCGTCTTGCTGCCCTCGGCCTGGCGGATGTGTCCTTCAGTCCGGATGAAAGATGGCGACTCATCCTCGGCACGCAGCGCATGGGTTTGTCACCGCAGGGTCGGCGCATGGCTTCCGCCCTTGATGAGTTGTACGGACGGCCCGCCGCCGATGCCCTCGATGCGCGCAGACGAAACGCCTCCTATGGTCCCTCGCAGCTGGGCGTGCGCGAATGGGAAACGGAGATTGATGCGCTCTTCGGGCACGCAGAGATCGAGGAGATCTTCGGCGAGGCCGCAACCCGGGGGCGGGCTGATCTGTTGGAGCGCCTCTCCCCACAGTCCGTGCGCCCCTCCATCGAACTGTTGACGACTGCACTGTCCCTGACCGGTTCCCTACCGGAGGCTCGCCTGGCGAAACTGCGTCCACTGGTCGTCCGACTCGTGTCCGAACTGTCGAAAGAACTTGCTGTGAGACTGCGCCCGGCACTGACGGGCCTGGCGAGGGGGCGGCCAACGCGGCGGCACACGAGCAGTCTCGACCTGGACCGGACGCTGCGAGCGAACCTGCGCCACGTCGCACCAATTGACGGGCGCCCCCAAGTCATCCCCGTTCACCCGGTGTTCCATTCGGCGCAGGCACAAGAATCCGACTGGCATCTCATCCTCACGGTCGACGTGTCCGCTTCCATGTCGGAGTCGGTCGTCTACTCCGCCCTCGTCGCCGCGATCCTCGCTCAATCCCCGTGCCTGTCAGTGGACTTCCTCGCTTTCAACACCGAGGTCATCGACTTCACGGGCCGAGTTGATGATCCCCTGGCGCTGCTCATGGAAGTTGAGGTCGGAGGCGGCACGGACATTGCCGGGGCGCTTCGCCTGGCTCGCTCACGCCTGCGCGTGCCGACACGGACACTGCTCGTCCTCGTATCGGATTTTGACGAGAGCGGCCCTCTCGATGCGCTCCTCGACGAGGTCGGGGCGCTGGCGGCGTCGGGGGTGACGATGCTCGGCTGTGCGGCGCTCAACGATTCAGGCACGGGCGTTTACAACGTCGGGGTTGCCTCCCGGGTTGCTGCCACGGGCATGCGGGTCGCGGCGGTGTCGCCGCTTGATCTGGCCCTTTGGGTGGGCACGGTCATTCGGGAGCACTCATGACTCGGATCACCCCTTTGCTCCTGTCCTCCATCGTCGATGCCTTGACACCGCGAGTGCGCAAGAGAGTTGACGCCTATCTCGCCGATGGCGTGGAGGTCGGAGTTCAGACGCTTTTCGGCCAGTCGACGGTGCGGATCGCCGAGGTCGATGTGTTGTGCGACGAGGACGAGATCGTGTGCGATTGCCTGTTGGCGCCGCGCTGCGCTCATCGTGCGGTGGTCGCTTTGAGCTTGGAGCTCGCCGATGGGACTGAGGCTGAGGAGGGGACTGAGGCAGAGGAGGAGCGGGGAGCTGTTTTGGATGTTCCTGCCGGGTTCGCAGCTCAGAGCGGCAATGCTTCGGCTGAAAGCGGTGTTGGAGCTGCGAATGAAAACGGTGTCGGCGCTTGGGCTGAAAGCGGCCCCAACGCTGGGGTTGAAAGAGGCGTTGGCGCTGCGCCTGAAAGCAGCGAGGCTCTGGGAGGTTCAGGCCCAGGAGAGTCTGCTTCCCCGAACGCGAGTGCTGCGAAGACCCCGGGAATGGAGGCACCCACGACTCCTGGAGCTAAAGCTCCCGGCACCTCGGACACGGGCCCTGCGAAGACACCACGTGCAGGCAGTGCGAAAATCCCGAGTACGAACCTGGCACAAGCCCCGCTCGCGGGTACTCCTATGTCCGCGACTCAGCGCGACACCATCCTCCTCGTCCTCGCTGATCTCGCACAGATCCTGCAACTCGGATCCACACACCTAGGGGCGCTGCATCGCTCGATGCTCGCCCGCGATCTTCACAGGCTGCGCTCCGCAGGCCTCGTCACCGCAGACCGGGCGCTCACGGCGTACTACCAGAATCTTTCTGCCCCGCCGAAGCTGCGGGCATCGGCATTCGCCTCCGCCCTCGTCAATCTGCATCTACTGTCCCGCCTCGGACCCGAAGAGGACGCGAGTGCGCTGCTCGGCCAAGCGCGCGGAGCCTATCGCGAGATCGGGGGGCTATCCCTAGTTCCCCTCTTCGCGGCTCCCATCATCACAGCCTCGGGTTTCGCTGGGGTCGAGGCGACTTTCACGGATGCGTCAGGCAGAACCTGGTCTGTTGCGCGAGTGCGCCCGGGGGATGCGGCGAACGTTGAAAGCGCCTACCGCGTCGAACCTGTCTGGCGTGAGTTATCTGCCCCAATCCGGCTCCTCTCTCGCCACCGCCTCCTTGTCTCCGGGGCGACGGCGCGTGCCGACGGTCGCCTGGGTGCGGGCTCGAGAGTGCGGGCCTCCCTCGGTGCCGAATCGACCGGATGGGAGTCGGTTCCCGCTCCCTACGAAATCGTCGAGGGCGCGATCCTCGGCGGTGATCGCAGTGGTCTTGTCGTGGACGGGCGATTCTTGTCCCTGCTGCCCGCCGCATGCTCGCTCGGGGCGGGCCTGGCGACGGAATTATTCGGGGCGGCGCTTGGCACCCGGGTCCGCTGCCTCGTGCGCGACGAGGAGTTGCTGGGAATGCTCGTACTTGAGGGCATCATCTACGTGCCCGATGAGCTCGGTGGCGTGTGGTGGCCGGGTCTTGACGCTGTCGATCGTTCCTGGGCGGGTGTGCTTCCCGAGGTCGATGGGGAGGGCACAGACTCGGTGGGTGCCGAGGGCGCGCTTGCCGGGGGCGATGCGGATGAGCCTGGCGGGCTTGATGTCGCAGGCGCCGACTCTGCGGGGGAGGTGTCCGGTTTTGCCCAAGTGCGCGCAGTGCTGCAGCGCTGGTGTCAGCGTGTTCTCGATGCGGGCCCTTCCGTCCTCTCCTCGCCTGTCCTTGAACGCGATACTGCCTGGGTCCGCGCAGTCGGAGCCCCTTTCGCCTCTGAGCTGCTCTCTTCCCTGAAGGATGCGACGCATGAGGGCAGTCGACGTTTCGACGGCACCTGGGAGCCGGACAGTGAGGTCCTCGCTCGCGCCTGGCTCGCCGCCTCGCAGTATTGATCCGCGCGGGAGTGGTCTCCGCGGTATTGACCCGCGCAGTGAGGCGTGAAAGGCGCCCATTCGCGTGTCGCACAGCATCGCGCCCCAAGCTCACGAAGGGGCCGTGTAGTGATGGACGGCCCCGGGTTGCCGCGACGCACCATACCCTCGCGGGGGGCGTGGCGGGGGTGTCGACACTGGGCAGCTCGTGGGCCCGCCCGAGAATCCACCCGCGTCCCACCCGGACACACATCCCCCCTCACTCGGGGCCGTGATTCCAGGCAGTTTCCGTGCGTTGGACGCTGGGCGCATCCCACCCTCACAAGGGGACGTGGCTCGCCGACCGCGCCGGATGCCACGAAAAAACAGACATCCCACCCTCACGGGGGGACGTGACCAATCCGCAGAACCTGGGGTCCACCTGCCAGCGTCGGCCCATGCCCACCCTCACGAGGGGGACATGACCAATCAGCAGAACCTGGGGTCCACCCGGGCGCGCATCCCGCCCCCCACGCGGGGGCGCGCAGTGCCTCGCGCTCAGGTGTCGACGCGGACTCGGGCTTCGATGAGCGCTTTGAGCGCCCCGACCTCGTTCTCCAGATCGATGACGCGCTGCTGCCCGCCCTCGATCCCCTCAAACCTTTCAGGCACCGGCGGAAGATGACCTGTCGCTTCGAGGATCGTCTCGGCGAATTTCACCGGCAGAGCGGTCTCCATGACGACGAGCGGCCCCTCCAGGGAAGCGGCGAGCGAACGAGCAACATGCATGCCATCGGCAGTATGCGGGTCGAGCAGGTAGGCGTCCTCGACCTCGGTGCGGCGAATCTCCTCGAGACGATCCGCGTGCGTGGAAGAGCCCGAGATGAAGCCGTAAGTCTCCCGCAGGCGCGCGAACTCCTCAGTGCCGGACAGGTCGAAGAAGCCCTCCTCAGTGAGCGCCCGCCCGAAAAGATCGGCGACTCGTTCGGCGTCGCGACCGAGCAGGTCGAAGATGAAGCGCTCAAAGTTCGAGGCCTTGGAGATATCCATTGAGGGCGAGGAGGTCGCGAGGGTCTGCTCGCAGGATCGCGGCCGGTACACGCCGGTGCGGAAGAACTCGTCGAGGACGTCGTTCTCGTTCGTTGCGACGACGAGGGCGCCCAGGGGCAGGCCCATTGAGCGGGCGATGTGGGCGGCGCAGACATTGCCGAAGTTGCCAGAGGGGACGACCACGTTGATGCGCTCATCCGAGGGAACGCGATCCCCCTGGGGTGAAGGATCCTGCTGGATAGCGTGCCCTGCCGCGGTGCTGCACTCCTCCTGGGTGCCGCGCTTGTCCTGGGTGGCACGATCCTCCGGCCTCGGTGCAATTTCACCTTCTGCACCGCGCGCGCTGGTCACCCGAAGCCAGGTCGCGATGTAGTAAACGACCTGGGCGAGCAGGCGCGCCCAGTTGATCGAGTTAACGGCGCCAAGATGCCACGCGGCTTTGAAGTCGGCATCCATATTGACGGCCTTGACGAGGTCCTGACAGTCATCGAAAACCCCGTCAACGGCGACATTGATGATGTTCTCGTCCATGAGGGAGAACATTTGAGCACGCTGGAAAGCGGTCATGCGTCCGGCAGGGGTGAGCATGACGACGGACAGGCCCGGGCGTCCTCGTAACGCATACTCGGCGGACGAGCCAGTGTCCCCGGAGGTCGCTCCAACGATGGTGAGCCAGTCGCCGCGGCGCCCGAGCTCATATTCGAAGAGTTCACCGAGGAGTTGCATCGCCATGTCCTTGAATGCTGCAGTCGGCCCTTCGGACAGGTGGGCGATCCAGGTGCCTGACTCCAGTCGGGTCACCGGCACGATTTCCGAGGTCGAGAAGGCGGGCGTCGAGTAGGCGCGAGCAGCGATGCCTTCAAGGTCCTCGACGGGAATGTCGTCGATGAACAGGGCGAGGATTTTCGCCGCGAGAGCCGCATAGCCCTTCGTTTGGAGGGTCTCTCTGAGCTCTTCGAGGTCGGAGGTGCTGAGCTGCGGATACTCTTCGGGCAGGTAAAGGCCCCCATCGGGGGCGAGTCCTTCGAGGAGGATGTCGCTGAAGGGGCGGGCCTGCGTGGTGGCGTCATGACGTGTCGAGATGTAGCGCACGCGCCGATCCTATCGGGGCCGAGACGCTCGGGCTCAAGCGTCCAAGAAACGTTCGCTTCCCCCGGTGCTGTATCTTTCGTATCCTCATGCCTCGCTCCAACTCCTCGCGAGGCTCTCAAGCGTCGGCCTTTCAATACCCTGCACATCGCTCCCACTCCTCACGAGCCTCTCAAGCGCCGATCCCCCAATACCCTGCACATCGCTCCTCACCCCTACTTCCCGGCGAGGCTCTCCTTCGTATCCTTCTCTCGTCTCCTCTCGGAGCTGCGTTCCATCTTTACCCTCCGCTGTGTCCTCTTTTCTTTCTTCCCCTGCCCTTACCCCTGTCTCATCACGCCATACCTGCACTCCCTACCTTCTATTCCCCTCCTTGCCCCCTTCTATTCCCCTCTTCGCGCGCCCCCTCCCTCCTTTCACTCCCCGCACTCTTGCCCGCGTTTCTCTCCCCTCCGCAGGTGGCCTCGATGGCCCCCGCGAATACGTCAACGGGGCGCAGCTCTTCCTTCCCGTCCGCAGATGGCCTGGAGACAGCGCCTTCACGTCCTCCCGCCCCGTCCTCGTCCCCTGTCAGAGCGCAGATCCCACTACCCTGAGCTCATGAGCGATTCAAGCAGTCCCATTCCTTTCCGCGTCGGCCAGGCAATTGACGTGCATGCCTTTGCCAAGGAGAGCGAACCCGACAAGGCCTCCTCGACAGGCCTGGAGAACAGCGGCACCGCCCTCGACACCCCCGACGAGGAGAGCAGCCGAGGCGCCAAATCTTTGTGGCTCGCCTGTTTGGAATGGCCGGGAGAAACTCCCCTGGAAGGCCATTCGGATGGTGATGTTGCGGCGCACGCAGTGTGCGATGCGCTCCTTTCGGCGACGGGCCTGGGTGAGATGGGCACGGTTTTCGGCACCGATCGGCCGCAGTGGCGCGGAGCCTCCGGTGAACAATTTCTCCGCGAGGTCTGCCGTATGCTCAGCGAGGCCGGTTGGTGCATCGGCAATGTGTCCGTGCAGGTCATCGGGAAGAAACCTCGAATGGCGAAGCGTCTTCCCGAGGCTTGCGAGCGCATGTCGCAGATCATCGGAGCGCCCGTCCAGGTGAGCGCGACGACGACGGATGGGCTTGGATTCACTGGCCGAGGCGAGGGCTTGGCGGCGTCTGCGGTGGCACTAATCGTACGGGCCGAAGCCTGAGCCGCTCGGTATAAGCGAGGGCCTGGTCATGCTGTACGGGGCCAAGCCCTGACTGACCCGGCACCGGCCAGGTCCTGGTCAAGCCGTACGTGCCAAAGCCTCACTCACCCGCCATAAGCCGAAGTCTGAATAGACAGGCTGTGAGCTGAGAAGGGAACCTACGGCGAGCGGGCCATGCCATGAACGTACACAATGATTCTGCGCGCGACGACCCTGTCGCTCCTGCGCTCTACATGCTTGCCCACTCTTCGATCCTCAAGGACTCCATGAATAACGAACAGCTCTCCAACTCGCACACCCAGCACGGCGATCATTCCCCTCATCTTGACGAGGTCGGTGCCCCGAAGCCGATAACTGGAAGCGATTCAATGTCCGCATGGGAGAAGCGCTACGCCTCCACTCAGCGCCTCTGGTCCGAAGATGTGAATGAGTTGCTGCCCGAGTTCGCTGCGCCTCTGGCCCCGGGGCGCGCCCTTGATATCGGCTGCGGCGAAGGAACGGATCTGCTGTACCTGCTTGAGCGCGGCTGGCAGGTCGTCGGAGTCGACTTCTCAGCCACCGCGATCGCGCGTTTCCTTGATGGGGCCCACCGAATCGGGGCGGCCGATCGGGCAACAGGGCTCGTCGGCGACGCGAGAGCCCTCCATATTGAGGGCCTCTTCGACCTCGTCACCATCTTCTTCGTGCACGGCAACAAGGATGGGAGCGGAGTCGATCTTGGTGCGCTCATCAGCGAGCAGGCGTCACGCCTCAAGCCCGGCGGAATCATCCTCGTGAATGTGCACACGGTGAATCCGCCGTGGCACCGCAACGGAGGCCGTACTTACACAGCGGCGCAGATCCTCGATTCGCTTCGCTCGACGGGGATGCTGACGCAGGATTGGACGATTCAAGTCGCGGAAGAACGCTGGGAGGATGTGCCCGCGTCGAAGGATCATGAGGCCGGGAAACGCTCGAACGCGGTCGTGGTTCTGCGCTCACCTGACATGTGAGGCGAATGAGGTAGGGCTCTTGCCGAGAGCCTTGTCGCTCCTCCTGCACTCGCCTTGTGCTCGCCTCGCCCCCTCAGTAAAAGGAGGGGTTGGCGACGAGTGGAGGGGATATAATCCCTCCTTTTGTCGCCAACCCCTCCACTCACGAAGAAGACACGACCAAACTGCCCGCTAAACCCTCCACTCACGAAGAAATCAGGCACGGAAGACAGGCCAGGCGGCAGGCGACACCAGGCCAAGGAAGAGAAGCGCTCAGCCCTCGAGGTGGTCGAGGTGCGCTGCCTGCGCCTTGACGGGGATCGTGAGGACGAGGCCGACCAGCAGGACCAGGATGACGCCCAGGATGCCCCAGTAGGTGAAGTCCTGACCGGCCGGAGTGAAGGCCTGACCGATCTTGAGGAACACCCCGTACATGAGGGGTGCCAAGAAAGACACGGCTCGTCCGGTCGTGGCGTAGAGACCGAACACCTCGCCCTCGCGCCCCTTGGGGATGATCCGACCGAGGAAGGAACGCGATGCCGACTGGGTCGGTCCGACGAACACGCAGAGCACCAAGCCGAGCGACCAGAAGACGACCTTCCCGTAGGAGTGGAGGAAGAAGACGCCCAATCCGGAGGCGACCATGAACACCAGTGACGCCACAATGACGGCCTTCGGACCGAAACGATCATCGAGCGCTCCGAAAGCGATCGTCGCAAGCCCGGCGACGATATTCGCTGCGATTGCGAAGATCATGACGTCACTGGAGGAGAAACCGAAGGCCGTGCCCGCGAGGATCGCACCGAAGGTGAAAACTCCGGCGAGACCGTCACGGAAAACTGCGGAAGCGATGAGGAAGGCAAGAGTGTGGGGAGCTTCGCGCTTGAGGGACTTCACCGTTCCCCACAGGAGCTTGTAGGAGTCGAGGAGGGATTCGCGTTCACCGGTGTCCTCATGAATGACGGCAGGTTTGGGCGGGCGCAGGACGACCGGCAGAGCGGACAGTCCGAACCAGAAGGCGGCGATCACCATGGAGATGCGGACCGCCATCCCGTTCTCGGTCGGCACGCCGAACATGTTCGGGCCGATGAGCCCGAGGTAGAGGATCAACAGGAGGACGATGCCGCCCACATAGCCCGAACCCCAGCCCAGGCCCGAGACTCGGCCCATGTTCTCTTTGGTCGTGAGGTGGTTGAGCATCGCGTTGTAGTTCACGGAGGCGAACTCGAAGAAGATGTTGCCTAGGCCGAGCAGGCCGATGCCCATCCACATCGCGCCGGTTGTGCCAATCGGCGAGTCCGGTGCGACGAAGAACATGCCGAGCAGGCAGAGAAAGACGAGGGCGGAGAACCATCCGAGCCAGACACCGCCTTTGCCGCGCCGGTCAGCCCGCTGACCGGTGATCGGTGCGAGAAGGGCGATGATGATGCCGGCAACTGTCAGGCCGGTCGACAGGTGGGTGGAGGCTTCGCCACCGGGGGCGAAACGGTCTGTGCCCGTGAGGTACACCGAGAAAACGAAGGTTGTTGCGACTGCGTTGAAGGCTGCTGATCCCCAGTCCCAGAGGGCCCATTCGATAATGGGGCGGGTGAGGATCTTCGTCTTCGCAGGACCCGAAGACGCGGGTGTGGAGGACATGCTCTACTCCTAGATGAGTTCTCCGCGATTGCGGTCCCCTGGAAAGTATCACGGCCAGGCCTGCTTCCACCTCATTCACACCTTGAAAGGATCTGTGGCGTTCCCCGGAGGAGTTGCTTTCGCCGCTCTCGGCATGACGGAAGCATTTTCCCGCTTCTTGATACGACTCTTCTTCCTCTTGCCCACACGATGGATGTCTTGTGCCGTTGCTCGACGGGTCGGAAGGATTTCTTGGCTTCTCAGCGTCGGCCGGTCCACGCCTGCTCGAATGGATGGCGTTGAGCCGTTGCCCTTACCCCGCTCGGCAGGGCTGGTCCCCGCCCGCTCGGATGGATGGGCCCTTGAAGCCCGGAAACGGTGACACAGTGCGGTCGGTCCATGTTCGCTCGGATGGATGCTCGCTAGTTCTTCTGGAGCGTCAGATAGTCGAGGTCGGACCACGCCCGCTCGGATAGACGGCAGCAAAGATTGCAGTGGCCGCACTCAGTCAGGGTCAGTCGACGCCCGCGGGAATGGGGAGGCTCTCTATCGGAGCGAGGAGTCGACGAGCAGCTCAGCGAGAGCAAGGTCCACTGCGGTCGTGATCTTCAATGCGAGCGCATCTCCATCGACGACGACCACGGGCTCTCCCATTGCTTCGACCAGACCAGCGTCATCGGTCGCGGCAGTCTTTTCACTATTCGCCCGTTCACCTGCACACTCGTGGGCGCGGCGCAGGGTCTGCCAGGTGAAGCCCTGGGGGGTCTGCACGGAGGCGAAACGTGAACGATCTGGAGTTGCCACAACTAGCCGCACTGAAATGACGCTAGCTTCGGTGGCTCCCGAAGAAGCATGCTCCGACTCTGCCCTGGAGGCTTGGGTTTGTCGGGCAGCGGCCTCCTCGCGTGGACCGGCTTGCGCGCGCAGACCGACTTCCTCACGCGGAGCCACTTCCGTGTGCAGGCCCTCTTCCGTTCTGGAGCCGACTTCCTCGCACAGATCTGCTTCCGTGCGCGCACCGGCCTGCTCGCACGGACCGACTTCTTTGAGGGTGTCCGTAACGGGGATCGCGGGGATGACGGCATTATGCCCCGCTTCAACTGCCGCGATGACTCGCGCAATCGTTTCAGGCGGGGTCAGGCAACGAGCCGCATCATGGACGAGGACGGGAGTGTCCTCACCACAAGCAATGCCGATCCGCTCGGCAAATCCGGGGAGGGCGGCAAGCCCGCATGCGACGGAGGCCTGACGAGAAGCGGGAGAGCCCGCGACGACCTCGACGGGGATACCCCCTGAGGTCCGAGCGTTCGGGAAGAGGGCAGAGAAGAACTCAAGCTGTTCAGTAGGAGCAGTGACGATGATTCCCGCAACTCCGGCTGCGGCGAGTCCTTGAGCAGCTCGGACAAGCATGGGAACGCCGCCGACTTCGACGAGAGCCTTAGGACCGTTACAGCCGAGTCGGGTCCCCGATCCGGCTGCCGTCAAAACGGCGAAAGCCCCGGCTTTCACTCTTCGGTGGGCTCTTCTTCGACGCGACCTTCCGCGAGGACCTCGTCCAAGCGCTCAGCCGCTGCGGCCTTGTCGATATTGCGAGCGAGCGCGAGTTCCGAGGTGAGGATCTGCCGGGCCTTAGTCAGCATTCGCTTCTCACCGGTGGAAAGCTTCTTTTGGTCATCACGACGGGTCAGGTCGCGAACAACTTCGGAGACCTTGACGATGTCGCCGGTGGCGATCTTCTCCTGGTTCGCCTTGTAGCGGCGCGACCAGTTCGTCGGCTCTTCAATGTAGGGAGCGCGCAGGACTGAAAGAACTTCTTCAAGGCCATCCTCGTCCACGACGTCGCGCACTCCGACGAGGTCGACGTTGTCGGCGGGCACTTGGATCGTCAGATCGCCCTGATTGACGCGCAGTGTGAGATACATGCGTTCTTCGCCGCGGATTTTACGCGTGGAGATCTCTTCGATCGTTGCTGCCCCGTGGTGCGGGTATACGACCGTCTGACCGATTTCGAACGACATGAAAGAACTCCCGTTTTTTGCGAACAGCGATCCTCATTTTATCATTCGCACGCATTTTGGGCTTTTCATGCAGAAAAACAGCTGTGGACGAGGACGAGGCGTGCAGAGATGCGAAGGCTCCCCCGAGGAAGAATCTCGGGGGAGCCTTGCTTGCGCATGCACAAGCGACGCCGACTTCAACGCTTCACAGTGCTCCAGTCGGGCCGACTCACTTCAGTGTATGAAGCTCACTTGCCCTGGTTGGCGACTGCGGCGATCTTCGCCTCTGCCTCAGGATCGAGGTAGGTGCCGCCCTTCTTGACGGGCTTGAGGGTCTCCTCGTCAAGCTCGTAGACAAGCGGAATACCGGTCGGGATGTTGACGCCAATGATGTCCTCATCGCTGATGTCGTCGAGGTACTTGACGATGGCGCGCAGGGAGTTGCCGTGAGCACCGATCATCACGGTCTTACCGGTCTTGATCGCCGGGACCAGGGTCGACTCCCAGTAAGGCATGAAGCGGGCGATGACGTCCTTGAGGCACTCGGAAGCGGGAACCTCTTCAAGGTAGCGAGGATCGGAGTCCTGAGAAAACTCGGTACCTGCTTCAATGGCGGGCGGAGCGATGTCGAAGGAACGACGCCAGAGCATGAACTGCTCCTCACCGTATTCGTCGCGAACCTCTTTCTTGTTCTTACCCTGGAGAGCTCCGTAGTGGCGCTCATTGAGGCGCCAGGAGCGCTCGACCGGGATCCAGAGACGATCAGCAGCGTCGAGGGCGTAGTGCGCGGTATTGATCGCGCGACGCAGAAGAGAGGTGAAGAGCAGGTCAGGCAGGACGTCATTCTCTCGGAGGAGTTCGCCGGCATGCTTGGCCTCTTCAACACCCTTCTCACTGAGCGGCACGTCAACCCAGCCGGTGAAGAGGTTCTTCTTATTCCATTCGCTCTCGCCGTGGCGGAGCAGTACCAGTGTGTAGGTCATAACCTCATTGTTCCCTTCTGAACGCATCCGCGCCAGGGACTAGCGTCCGCTGGTGTGGCGGATTTTCTCAGGCGTGAGCAGCTTCGTAGGCGGCGACAATCTCGGCGGGAATACGGCCACGCTCATTCACAGCGATGCCCTGCCCCTGAGCCCATTCGCGAATCAGACCGGCTTTGGAGGCGCTTGCCCCGCGTCCACGCCCGATCTTGCCCCTCTTCGCTTGGCGTCCACCAACGCGGCGGGCAGCTTCGATCCATTTCGAGATGCTCCCGGCGAACTCCTGGATATGTTCCTCGTTGAGGTCGATTTCGTAGTTGACTCCCTCGTAGGAGAAAGAGACGGTGTCGACGGCCTCGGTACCGTCGATGTCATCAACGAGGACAATCTGCGTCTTCTTCATTCGATGATTTCCTTTTCTTCAGGCTTGAGACATGGATTAGTTTCATGTTCCAAGCACGAGCATAGCCACATTTCACCCCCTTGGAAAGGCGCTCTCAAGTATTGACCACCACACAATCACCCCTTTTTCGACCATCACTACCTGGTCCTTCAAAGTTCGAGGAAGAGGATAGCGGGGCGCATTGGGATTCCATTCGCTACTCATTCATTCTCTCGAAACGCTCGCAGCTTCTGGATTCACAACGCAAGCTCAGGAGTCAATGAAGTCCGACACGTCAACAAGAGCGCCACCTTTCCCTCTGAGGAGATCCTCGCGCCCCGCGCACAGCTGCTCTATTCACACCACCCCTTGTGGGGTAAAAGCGCTCGTCGCCTACACTCGGAGCTCAATTCTTCACATTTTCCCCTCACCCCGTGCCCCTGAAAGCCGAGAAAACAAGCCAAGGGAAGACCTCACGTTGCGGCTCCAACTCCTTCGCACCCCCGACATACTTCTCAGATATAAGGAAAACCCCTCATCAAGGCGAGTTTTCCCGATTTCGCCTCAGACGGCATCCCAGACCAGGAGGCAGAGCCTGGCGCACGCTCAGTATCATGCTTGGCAGTTGCGCGGATAATCACACACACCGAAGTCCCTCAGCCAACGCCCGCTTTCAAGGCGCACCTCAAAGTCTTCGACTTTGCCCCACTGCCCCACACCCTGCAGAAAAAAGGCGCGAACACTTCGAGGATTTTGCGATCATGAGCACCTCAAGCAGGAAGAGAATAGGACAAGAGGCACGGAAACTCCCACAATTCCCCACACGGACTATAGATGTCAGACAAACAAATGTCAGACAAGCTCTTCACACTCAGGAAATAACGAGGCGAGACAAGCCAAGCCCACTATGACGAGAATGACATTTTCCCAAGACGAAACCCGTCAAGGAATACGGGCCTATGAGAGACGCGTGGAGCAAAGAGGCAGATCCACTAGGAGCCGTTTCACACCACCAAAGGGATTCACCTCCCCTCAGGCATCCCTCTCGCATTGCCCCACCTTTTCTTGCACACAAGGAAATTCGGCTACCCGAAATTTCAATGCTGATTCGATTAGCTCGGTCGATTGCTCCCACGGCACCCCCTCTTCTCGCCCCCTCGCCCACAGCGAGCGCCTCTACAGTGAGAAGGGTGAGTACACGCTAGCTTTCTCCCACTCTTCGCTTCGCCGGGTCAATCATCGCGACCGGCGTCAGCGCGGGACTCGTCGGACGAGCCTGCACGCTACTGCCCCACAGAGTCGAAATGATCGTGTGGGATCGCCACGAGCCCCTTCTACAGGGTGAGTGAACTTCACGCCTCAGCCTTACTCAGCTGCTGGGCGCTGCTCTTCGGCCCAATTCTGGGCTGGCTCGGTGTCACTTTCAGGCGAAGCGTCCACATCTTCGAAGACACCAAACCGCGAAATCTCAGCCTATGGTGGGCTTTGCCGCTCGCGTTCAGCGGGGTTGGCATAGTCTCCATGTTCATCCCCTCAGTGCTCAAAAACGGCCAGGCCAGCGCCCAAACCCAGTTCGAGGCTGCATGGCTCGGAGGATTCGCCTTGGCAAGCGCCGCCCTCGTTCTCCTTACGAAGACCGTGACAACCCTCGTGACGATCCGCGCGGGCGGATGGGGCGGAACACTCACACCCGGCCTCGCTCTCGGCGCAGGACTCGGAGCCGTCACCGGCCTCCTATGGAGCCAGATATGGCCGGGAACGAGCATCGCCGCCTTCGTTTTCATTGGCGCAGCGGTATTCCTCGGAGCCTCAATGAAAGCCCCCTTGACAGGATTGGTCCTCCTCATGGAGTTCACCCACCAAGGCAGCGAAATCCTCGTTCCAACGATTCTCGCCATCGGCAAAGCTGTCGCCGCGACCGCTTGGGCTGAACGAACGCACACTGAAGCCGAGTAAGGAGACGAGGGAGGCTCTCCACAAACGAAGACGAAGAACACTCGCAGTGCTTCACCCGAGCTGAATGCTCGGCACAGGGCCACGCCTGATTCGCGCCCTTGACCCCACTCGGGGTGCAGCCGAACTCGAAGCTCTGGCTGGCCTTAAGGCTTCGGCTCTGCTCGCCGCCTTACCCCCACTGATGGCAATGCCAATTGGTGACCCTTGCGTCTCCGTCCCCTGTCACCTTGCCGCCTCGTCCTCGTACATCTCCTACTCGGTCCAGCCGGACAAAAGAGCACGCGCCTGCACTTCGAGAGCATCAATCGCCCGATCGACGTCATTACCCCAAGGGACGTAGTGGAACTCAGAGCCGCCGGCCTCCAGGAAAGTCTCCCGATTGAGCTGGTCAATCTCCTCGAGTGTTTCCAAACAATCGGATACGAAGCCGGGGCAGATCACATCAACGCGTCCAGTTCCCGCCTTAGCGAGATCCTCGACGGTGTTGATTGTCGCGGGTTTCAACCACTCAGAAGGCCCAAAAACAGATTGGAAGGTCGCAACGCACTCCTGGGCGCTGAGGCCGAGTCTTTCGCGCACAGCCTCTGTCGTTGCAAGACACTCCGAATGGTAGGGGTCCCCCGCCTTATGCATTGACACGGGAATCGAATGGTAGGACAGCAAGACGCGGTCGCCCCCCTCAAAATCGGGGCGGCCGTTTTGGCTCCAGGAGTCCTCAATCGCACCGACGAGAGCCTCAATGTAGTGCGGATCGTTCGGGAAGGAACGAGAGAACCTGATCTGCGGGTGATCGCGATTCTCCTGCATCCAAGCACAGACGGCGTCGTTCACTGAGGCAATCGTCGTCGCCGAATACTGCGGATACGCTGACAAGATGCCGATTCTGCGATGTCCGGCAGCCATCAACTCGTCGAGAACATCTCCGAGGGCGGGCTCACCGTATCGCATCGCAGGGACAACTCTGATGCCAAGCCTGTCTGTGAGCAGTTTCGCCTGCTGAGTCGTGTAATGCAGGAGAGGAGAACCCTCCTCCAACCAGACCGAGCGGTACTTCTCAGCCGATTGTGCCGGGCGCACTCGCAAGATGATGCCTTCGAGGATCGGTTTCCACACAAAGCGCGGCATTTCGATGATGCGCTGATCGGATAGGAATTCGCGCAGGTAGCGGCGGACATCCTTTGTCGTCGGTGTCTTAGGGGTTCCCAAATTCGTCAGGAGCAGTACGGGAGTATCGGCTGAAATGTCGGTGCCTTTCCCCGAAGCTTCCTTTGTCGATGCTGCCGTTGTCTCGGCGGCAGACACTTGAGATGACACTGAGGGTTGATTCGTCATGAAGTTAGGTTAACGGGAACACTACCCAAAGGGCGAAACGGAACTCTGAAGCTCACGAAAAAGGAAGGGGCGAAAGTCCCAAAGCTTCTTCTCCGCACGCCGCCATTCCCCCATCGGTAGAGCCTCAGCCCGCGTCTTCACTCCTGCGCGAAAAGTTCAGCCCCTCACCGGGCTATTGCTGGTGAGGGGCTGAACCCTGATGGAGCCACCTGTGGGAATCGAACCCACGACCTATTCATTACGAGTGAATCGCTCTGCCGACTGAGCTAAGGTGGCGCGTCTGCCGTTCCCCGCAGGGCGTTCAGACAACGCTGCGAGTCTAATGGGCGCGCAGGCACATCGGCAAATGCCATGAAGTCTTGAAGGGATGGGACCCCTCACACCCACCCTCTTCCGGGGTGCGAAGAATGAGGAGATCCCCCTCCTGGCGCGCCCCCTCTCCCACGCCGCTCCTGCACCGCTCTCGCAACTGCCCGATGACGCCGACCCAAAACCCAACGCCAGCCGAAACCTCAGCGCAAGTCCAAACCTCAACGCACGCCCACGATCGCGAGCCGATGCAGCTCCGCAGCAGCCGTCATGCCTGAGCTGTAGTGCCCAGAATATGCTCTAGCCCGCACACCACATCCTTAGCGACGGGCGAGCCAGAGCATCTTTCAGAGCTTATTTGGAGCAGCTGAGCCCATTTTGCGGAACAGTACCATCAAGCAGATAACCCTCAACCGCGCCGACGACGCAGGAACCAGCGTCCTTCGAATATGCGGTATGCCCCCAGCCGTCATAGGTGACAAGCACGCCCGCGTCGAGCTGACTCGCAAGCCTTTGCGCCATCACATAGGGGGTTGCCGGATCATGCGTCGTACCGACCACGACGATCGGCTGGGAACCCTTCGCGTGGATCTCTTGGCGCTGAGCATGGCTCGTGGGCCAAGTGTCGAGGCCTGCAGAGGCGTATCCCGCCCAGGTGCCGAAAACAGGCAGTTCCCTCTTCAGGAGCTCAGCATCTCGCTCCCACTCCTCGATCGTGCCTGCGGCCTCGTAATCAAGGTTGTTGATCGCGATGAGAGCCTCCGTACCATTCGAAGAATAAGAGCCATCATCCTCTCGGTCGTTGAGAATGTCCGCGATGTAGAGCAGCTGCGAACCATCATCATCTTTCAGGGCCGAAGAGAGAGCCTGAGTGAGAACCGGGTACGTGTCCTCCGAGTACATTGTGCCGATCACTGCTCCCAGCGCGAGATTCATGGTGAGGGGACGCTTTCGGTCATAGGTGGGAAGCGGCTCCTCATCAAGGCCGAGGAGAAAGTCCTTCAACTGTTTGAGTGCCGCACTCCGATCCCCTGTGAAGGGACAGGACTTCGAGGCCAGGCAGATGTCCATCCAATGCCCGATGGAGTCTTCAAAACCGCGCATCTGCAGATCCGACACCTCATTGACGCTCATCGAAGGGTCAATCGCACCATCAAGGACCATCCGGCCCGTCTTCGCGGGGAAAAGCTCCGCATAGGTCGCACCGAGGAAGGTCCCGTAGGAGTAGCCGAGGTAGTTGAAGTTCGGCTGGTCGAGCACCTCTCTGACCATATCGAAGTCTTTCGCAGCGGAAACAGTGTCGATGTGCGCGAACAGGTCACCCGATCGATGTTCACAGTGATCGGCAAGGAAAGTCAGCTCACGAGTGCTCGACTCAACGATCTCCTGGGGGGTCTCCTCCTCGCGCTTGGAGTTCACTCCAAAAAAGGAGCCGGTCGCGTTGTAGGTATCAAGCTCAGCATCGCTCAGACACTTCAGTGGAGTGGATTCGCCAACACCACGAGGGTCGAGGGCGACAATGTCGTATTTTTGGACGAGGTCTTTGCCGAGGCTATCCTCAACCTGATACGTAATGGAGTTCACAGACGCGCCGCCGGGGCCGCCGAGGTTGAAGAAGAGGGCGGGCGCTCCTTCACTACCTGAACGGTGGATCGCGAGGCTCAAGGTGATCTGTTCTCCCGCAGGCTCTTCCCAGTCAAGGGGCGCATACAAGCGCGCGCACTGATACTCGGAAAGAGAACTCTTCGAAGCAGAGCCACCATCGGTGATTTGATCGGCCCTGCAACTGCCCCAGTGAATATTCTGGGCGTAGAAATCCTCGGCATTTGACGCTGTCACCGGATCCGGTTCTGTGTAGTGCTCCGACTCTGCCCGCGAGCGATCGGGATTGCTTCCTCCAGCGTTCACGATGCTTTGCGCACTCCAGACGGTCACCATAAGAATCGTGGTCGCCATAAAAACAGCGAAGACCACCGCTATGACAGAGGCGATGAGAGCGGGTTTCGAGTACTTCATGGCCCCTAGACTAGGGGAGTCAGACGAAGAACTGCAGGCCCGGTTCACTCCCGGTGTGGATCGAAGCGGCGTGGTTCGAAGGACGCTCTCCTTGCACGTTTTCAGGCCTGTGGGTGCAGGGACACCGTCATCGCTTCGAGGACGAGTTGTGCCTGACCATTGCCGAGGAGTCGGCGGCGCGCTTGCTCGATCGCGGACACTCTCGTCATTGTCTGGCGTGGTGTTGATTCTTGGGCAAGCTCGTGCACGAGATCCGCCAGATCTGAGTTGATGAGCTCCTGATCGGCGTTCAACTGGATCATCAAGACGTCCCGGTAGATGGAGAGCAGATCCACGAGGGCCCGGTCGAGTTCATCGGTGAGCGCGCGGCGTGAGCGTCGTTTCTGCTCCTCTTCGAGTTGGCGGAGCTGCGCCCTGGCGATGCGCGTCGATTGAGCGGATTCTTCCAGGCCGAGCACGCGCAACAGTTCAGCACGCTCACGCGCATCGGTTTCTTTCGTGCGAGCGTCCGCATCAGCCTTCGCGGTTTTCCAGAGATTCTCTGCGGCGAACACCGCCTCACCGACGGAACGCACTTTCGCGGGTGCGGTGATGATGTCTCGGCGATGTCGACGGGCCTCGGGGTCCTTGGCCAGTCCACGAGCCCTCCCTATATGCGATTGGGCTGCGCGCGCAGCTTCGAGGGCGGTCGCCTCGTCCGCAATGCCCTCCTGCATGAGGAGTTTGGCGACGGCGTGAACCGAGGGGATTCTCAACACCAAGTGTCGGCATCGCGAACGAATCGTTTGGATCATGTCTTCTGAGCTTGGGGCGCACAGCAGCCACACGGTCCGCTCAGGCGGTTCTTCAATGGCTTTAAGCAGAGCGTTCGCGGCTTGCTCATTGAGACGGTCGGCGTCCTCGATGAGGATGACTCGCCAGCGCCCCTGCGAGGGTGAGGCCTGCGCTCGATTGACGAGGCCCCGAGCGGAATCCACGGAGATGATGGTCTTTTGCGTGCGCACGAAGTGCACATCGCCGTTCGTTTCGAGCATGGTCGTCCGGCATCCCGGGCATACTCCGCATCCGGGTTCCTCGCCGACGCACTGCAAAGCGGCAGCGAAGGCTTTCGCAGCATTGGAGCGCCCCGAACCGGGTGGACCCGTGATGAGCCAGGCGTGGCTCATGGCGCTACGGTCCGCGTCAATGCGCTCAGCGCCCGTTCCTTGCGCGGCGAGGATCCTCCTCGCGCTCCTCGCCGCGTCGCTAAGTTTCGCGACGGCAACTTCCTGACCGATGAGGCTGTTCCACACCGGTTGGGCCTGGTTCACAAGAGCACGTCCTCTTCTTCGCAGGCCCATAGGGTTTCCTGGCTGCCCAGAAGAGAAAGGAGAGAGGGCGCTGCACTGTCCGTGCTCGACGAGGACGCAGGCTTAGCCACAGGGGTGGGGTCGCTCGTGGCAGTGGGACTCGACTCAAGCTTGGCCACAGGCCCGGGCTTGGGCGCAGCGCTCGAATCAGGTTCGGCGTCAGAGCCCGATGCGAGCTTGGCAGCAGGGACATACGCAGCGGCAGTATCTGGGGCAGCGGCCCCATCCACCTCGGTCGGACAAGGCGTTTCATCGCTCATGCAGGGGGCTTCACCCATACAAGGGGTTTCACCCGTCAACGCGGATGGTGCACTATGCGGATAGCGTTCCTCCAAAACACCACGAATCTCCGAGAAGACCTCGTCGGGCGTGCCCACGGCATCAATCACGATGATCCGATCCGGCTCCGCATCAGCCAAGCGCAAGTACTCGTGCCGGACCCGCTCATGAAACTCCATGGACTCACGTTCAAGACGGTCAGGAGCGTTCGTCCGACGACGCGCCCCGACCTCGGGAGGAAGATCGAGGAGGAAAGTGAGATCGGGGTTGAGCCCCTGGGTTGCCCACACTGAGAGCGAACGGATTTCATCGACGCCCAGAGAGCGCGCGGCCCCCTGGTAGGCGACTGAGGAATCAATGTAGCGATCCGCGAGAACAACTTCCCCACGTGCAAGGGCGGGACGAATCCTCGTCGCGACGTGATAGGCGCGATCAGCCGCATACAGCAGAGCCTCTGATCGCGGATCGACATCCTCCGGTCCGTTCTGGACGAGCCGCCGGATTTCCTTGCCAAGCTCCGTCCCACCGGGTTCACGAGTCACGCTGACCTGTCGCCCCTGTGATTCGAACCAGTCTCGAACACGCTGAATCTGAGTCGACTTGCCTGAGCCATCACCGCCTTCGAAGGTGATGAACACGCCTTCTGCCATCGCAGCCTCGTTCGCAGTCCCTCGCTCCATGCCTCATATCCTCGCATGCCCCAGGGGCATCTTCGTTCCAGCCCTCGAAAGAAGAAGATGGAGCGCCGCTTCCGCCGCGTCAAGGCACAAGCGCCGCCACTTCCGCTCGCACCTCAACGGGGGCGAAACACCGGGGGATCGTGTCTGCACCTTGAGAGGAGACAAGCCGTGATCTCTCACCTCTCCTCCGGCGCGCTGGCCCAGCCCCACAAAAAACACGACCAAGATCAGCCACAACGAACCCCCTACACAAAGACTCCGTTGCAAGCACCACTAGAACCTAGCGCCCACACCTCAAAACGCGAGCCAGCCTCGAAACCCAGGGAGCGGGCGAGCCCCCCAGGACACGAACACGCCCACACCTCAAGACGCGCGTAAAGTTCGAAACTCAGAGCGCGGGCGGGCCCTGCGAGTCACTTCGTAGAAGCCTTCTTCGTACTCGTCTTCTTGCTCGTAGTCTTCTTCGTCGTAGTCTTGCGCGTCGTCCTCGTGGCTTTCTTCGGGGCCGGGCCCTTCGTTCGCTTATCCGCCAGAAGCTCGAAAGCACGCTCCTGCGTCAGATCCTCAACGCTCTCCGCACGCGGCACGGTCACATTGGTTTCACCATCAGTGACATAGGGGCCGAAACGCCCGTCCTTCACCACGACCTTCTTACCGGACACCGGATCCGCATCGAACTCACGAAGCGGAGGCTTGGCCGCGCCACGCCCTCGTGTCTTCGGTTGCGCGTAAATCGCGAGCGCCTCATCCAAAGTGATCGACAAGAGCTGTTCTTCACTCGACAGGGTACGCGAGTCCGACCCCTTCTTCAGGTAGGGGCCGTAACGACCGTTCTGCGCGGTAATGACCTCGCCGCTCGCCGGATCGACACCGAGCTCACGAGGAAGGGACAAGAGCTCAAGGGCCTGCTCCAAGGTGACCGTCCTCAGGTCCATCGACTTGAAGAGCGATGCGGTACGCGGCTTAGGCGCTGCAGCTTTCTTCTTTCCCTTCCCACTCGTCGTGGGCTCCTCCTCTTCTGGGAGGATCTCCGTAATGTAGGGGCCGAAGCGACCGTTCTTCGCGATGAGAGTATGCCCCGTTGCCGGATCGACGCCGAGCTCTCGTCCATCATCAGCGGCGAGAGCGAAAAGCTCCTCAATCTTCTTCGCATCGACCTCGTCGGGTGCGACATCCTCAGGAAGATTCGCGCGCGTGCCGTCCGCCTTCTCCAGGTAGGGACCGTAGCGGCCGACGCGCACGACGACGCCCTCCCCCACCTCCTGCGAGTTCACGGCCCGCGCATCAATGTCATCGCCAAGAGACTCGACCTGGAACTTCAAGCCGTCTGCATCGCCCTCGCCATTGGCTCCGAGGTAGAAGAGGGACAGGAACTCTTCACCGGACTCTTCACCTGCGGCGATGCGGTCGAGGTCCGTCTCCATTGAAGCGGTGAAGTCGTAGTCGACCAGATTGGAGAGGTTCTCCTCCAAAAGACGTGTCACAGAGAAGGCGAGCCAGGTCGGCACCAGGTACTGCCCGCGGTGGACGATATAACCCCGGTCTCCAATCGTCTGGATCGTCGCCGCATAGGTGGAGGGTCGGCCGATGCCGCGCTCCTCCATCGTCTTCACGAGAGTCGCCTCCGTGTAGCGCCCAGGAGGCTGAGTCTCGTGCCCTTCGGGCTTCGCCTCGACGACATCAGCGTCTTCGCCCTCGGAAACATTCGGCAAAACCTTCTCCGAGCCCGAGTCCTTCTCCTGGTCGTATCGGCCTTTATCGCGGCCTTCCTGGTACGCCTGACGGAAACCCGGGTGGGTGATCACCGTGCCCGAAGCGGAAGAAATGACATCGTGACGCTCGCCTTCGACCGAAATCCCTGTCAGCACGCGGATCGTCGCAGTAAAGCCCAGCGCGTCCGTCATCTGTGAAGCGAGCGTGCGCTTCCAGATCAAGTCGTAGAGTGCGAGCTGCTGCTTGCTGAGCAGCGAGGAAACCTCCGCCGGGGTGCGGAAATGATCACCTGCCGGGCGGATCGCCTCATGCGCCTCCTGCGCACCCTTTGAAACATTCCCATAAAAGCGCGGCTTCTCCGGCACTGAATCGGCACCGTAGAGCTCCGCCGCTTGAGCGCGCGCCGCCTGAATCGCCTGGGAAGACAGGGCCGTCGAATCGGTTCGCATGTAGGTGATGTATCCCGACTCGTACAAGGACTGGGCCGTACGCATTGTCGAAGACGCATTCCAATGCAGCTTGCGCGAAGCCTCCTGCTGGAGCGTCGAGGTCGTGAAGGGCGCAGCCGGGCGACGACGATAGGGCTTTTGCGTCACCGATTCAATGATCGACGAGGGCGAGGCCTCCAAAGCCTGGGCGATGGATGCGGCGAAAGCCTCATCCAGGTGGAGCACCCCCGCCTTTTCTGCCTTCTCCTTCAAAACCCCCTTCTCGGAGAAGTCCGAGCCTGTGGCGACGGCGCGACCATCAACGTGGGTGACGCGCGCGTCGAAGGATTCAGCCCCAGCCTCGATGCGAGTAGAGATGGAACAGTATGAAGCGGAAACATGCGCCATGCGGTCGCGCTCGCGGTCCACCACGAGGCGTGTGGCGACCGACTGGACTCGTCCGGCAGACAGGGAGGGGCGGATCTTGCGCCACAGGAGCGGTGAAACCTCATAGCCGTAGAGGCGGTCAAGGACGCGGCGGGTCTCTTGAGCATCAACCAAAGCGGTGTCGAGTTCACGAGTGTTTTCCAGGGCGCGAGTGATCGCTTCCTTCGTGATCTCGTGAAAGACCATTCGCTTGACGGGGACCTTCGGTTTGAGGACTTGGAGGAGATGCCAGGCGATCGCCTCTCCTTCGCGGTCCTCATCAGTTGCGAGGAAAAGCTCGTCAGATTCCTTCAGGGCCTTCCTCAGCTCCGCGACCTTCTTCTTCTTATCCGGGTTCACCGCGTAATAGGGAGTGAAACCGTGCTCGACATCAACGGCGAATCGCCCGTAGGGGCCCTTCTTCATTTCTGTCGGGAGGTCCTTCGGCTGCGGGAGGTCACGTATATGGCCGATTGAGGCGGTGACATGGTAGTCGGGACCGAGGTATCCCTCGATAGTCGCTGCCTTCGCGGGAGACTCCACGATGACCAGCTTCGACGCCCCCATGTTCCACCCTTTCCGCGTATTACCTCCACGAGTCTGTTTTTGACCCGCAGGGTGACCTTACAACGCCGGGCCCTCGTTTCCGGCTTCGTCCACATCCGTGCGGGGTGTCGACCCATGTTGAGGTCAGATGCTCTCCTTGTCTCTCACCCCGTGTGTTGGCACTGTCATGACCGAGCTCAGCTCGCATTTGCGCTGCCTATTCTGCCAATCCCTGCCCACACCCGTGTGATCCCCGACCGCAACCGTGTGAGAGGCTTCGAGTCGAGGTGGGCCTGGTGCTCAGAGGAAGGGTTCACGACAAGTGGAGGGGATATAACCCCTCCACACTCCGCCATCCCCTCCACTCGTAGCTGCACGACCAGCAACTCCGTGCAAACACCACCAACAACACACGCATCTAGATGCCCAGCGCCCCCTGCCCCGACCACTACTGAAACCTCAAGTTCGGCAAGGTCGCCTCCGAGAAAGAGCTCCTCTGCCTCGGAGCACTACTGAAACATACTGAAACACCTACTGAAACATGCTCAGCACAGCAGCACTCCCTCCAGCTCCCGCATGATTCCAGGGAAAATCCACACAAAGTCGAGCGCATCGCAGACCAACTGAAACATTACTGAAACATACTGAAACACCTACTGAAACATCGCTCCTCGAGGATGCTCAACATTCCCGCACGCAGGAGACGACGAATGCCCGGGCGGTCGCATGGAAGCTCATATACCCACCCTCCCCGCACGCAGGAGACCGTGATGCATCCTTTTCCCTCGCCTTCGCAGGTAGAGGACTTCAATCAGTGGAGGGTTTGGCGCTCTGAGGAGGGGTTCACGACAAGTGGAGGGGATATAACCCCTCCACACTCCGCCATCCCCTCCATTAGCTGCACAACGAGCGAGTTCAGACCAGCTCGAGGCCCGTCATTGCTCCACGATCTTCAGCATTCCCGCACGGAGGAGCTCTCGCAGTGGCTCATCAACCTCCTGGGTGATCTCAGCCGCGTCACGCTCGGTCAGCAAAGCCACCGCAGCCGCGATCTGCCCGACTTCGAGCTCCTCATCGGATGCGCCCACGATCGCCGAGGTTGCCGTCCCCACTTGAATCGAACGCCCTAATCCCGCTCCCTGATGAAGGATGAGGATCATCGGGTCGGCAGAACCCGGAACATAGTGGCGTTCCTCAGTCACATCATCGGCGCGCACGAGCCTGAGCCCAGATAAATCCTCCGGCAGGCGCAGCGCATCAAGGGTTCGGCGCACGTCCTCGCCTCGAGGTCGAGCCCCCGCGAGCCCAAGGTCGAAGCGGATGACGCCTTCAGCCTCGTCGCCCACATGCTTGCGCATCGCGATGAAGCCCATGCCGACACCACCAACGCTCGCAGCGTCGAAATCGGCGAGCCATGTCCGGTAGGCATGCTCCCTTAAGGCACCTTTCGACAACGCCCGCTCAGGTGAAGAATGCTCACTTGACGCTTTCTCCAGCAGGCCTCGCTCGCTCGAAGAATGCCTACTCGCGTCCCGCTCGCTCGAAGAATGCTCACTCGGGTCCCATGCCCCGACCTCGTCACTCGGGTCCGCGTCCTGCAGCCACATCTCCACGTATTGCGCGGTATCGAGAACGTCACGCTGAACGACCCAAGCATCAACGGGAAGGCCCTCGAACCAGGATTCGAGGCGCTTCGACCACTCGGCATCGGGGTCGACGCCCTCGAAGATCTCCCAGTTGCCGATCATCTGGAGGACACCACCCCGCTTGAGGCACTCGGGCCCTTCACGCACGACCCTGCGCACGAGCTCATCGCGACGCATCCCGCCGTCGCGGTATTCGAAGAGCCCATCGCCGCGCAGGAGCTCCGGGGTGATGACGAAAGGCGGATTGGTCACGACGAGGTCGAAGGCCTCACCCGCGACAGGTTCGAAAAGAGAGCCCTCACGAACCTCAATGTCGAGCCTGTTCAAGGCTGCGTTGAAGCGCGTGTATTCGCAGGCTCTGGGCGAAAGATCCGTTGCGACAACCCTGTTAGCGTGAGTCTTCAGGTGCATCGCCTGAATACCGCAGCCGCACCCCATGTCGAGGGCAGAGTCAATCGGCTCGCGGATCGTCATTTCCAGCAGGCTTGTCGACGCGCCTCCCACACCGAGCACATGATCCGCAGGCAGTGCGCGCCCGCTTTGCATGCTCGTGCGATCCGAGGCGATCCACCAGTTGAGCTCGCAAGTTCCCCCTTCGAGGTCGCCGTCGGCATCAGTATCGACGTGAGCATCAGTATCAGAGTCGACGTAGCTGTCGGCGTGAGCATCAGTACCGGCGTCGGGCGCGATCACGACATGAGGACGCAGATCCACGAGGGCAATAAAACACCCCGCAGCCCCTAAATCCCCTCCCACTTCCTCGACGAGGGCGAGTTCCTTCGCACCTTCAATGCCGAGCGTCGGCAGCGCGGCCTCGAGCTCCTCCGCGTTCACTTCATCGCCGAGGACGAAGAGTCTGGTGAGAATTGACGCAGCATCACTGCGCCCTTCGAGTTCCACGAGCGCTGGAATCCGCTGATCGCGTGCGAGCGCGCTACGGGCTCGATCCGACAGGAGAACATCCAGTGTGTCGAGGGTCCACGAAGCGGCCTCGAAATCAGCGCGCGCCCGCACTAGAAGCGCTGGCTCAGTCTTCGGCGTGGAACGCGTCTTCGGCGCGGAACGAAGTTCAGGGGTCGTCATGGCGACAAGACTACAAAAGCGGATAAAGGATCAAGGCCTCTGGGAGGAGCAGACCACTCGCATGAAGAGCACACGCGATGGCGCGCTTTGATTGATTCGGTCTTTTGAGGACTCCGGCCTGAGCAGAGGACTCCCCACGCTGAGCAGAGCAAACCCGTCTTCGAGAAGCCCCTCCCCGTCCTCAAGAAGAGCACTCCCCTCTTCGCCTGGCATGATTAACCCTGGCGCGCAGCGCGCCCTCGCCCTCGGAAATTAGGACGGTCATGTCCGGCGGACTCATCGCTCTCCTCGACGACATCGCAACCCTCGCAAAAGCGACAGCCTCTTCCCTCGACGACATCGCTGCGGGCGCGACGAAAGCCTCCTCGAAAGCCGTGGGCGTCGTCATTGACGACACCGCCGTCACTCCTCAATACGTGGCGGGACTAGACCCGAGCCGGGAACTGCCGATCATTCAGAAGATCGCGCGAGCCTCCCTCATCAACAAGCTCGCCATCATCTTGCCGCTCGCACTACTGCTGACCTGGCTCGCACCGTGGATGCTGCCGATCCTGCTCCTCCTCGGCGGTTCTTTCCTCTCTTTCGAGGGCGCCGAAAAGCTCCTTGTGAAGCTCCACCTCCTGCCCGAACACAGCCATGAGGATGCGCCTGCAGCGACGAGCGCGGAAGAACTTGAAAAGGGCATCGTCTCCTCCGCAAGTCGAACCGATCTGATCCTTTCCGCTGAGATCATTTTGATCTCCCTCGCGAACGTCAACGCTGATTCGAATACCGTACGAATCGGCATCATGATCGCCGTCGCCTTCTTCATGACTTTCTTCGTGTACGGCCTTGTGGCGCTCCTCGTGAAGATGGATGACTTCGGCCTTCACCTCTCCAAACGCCAAGGGCCGCTGGCTGCGCTGGGCCGTGGGATTGTCACCGTCATGCCGAAGGTCTTTTCGATCATCGGCATTGTCGGCACGGTCGCAATGCTCTGGGTTGGCGGGCACATCGTCATCACTTCTGTGTCGGATCTGGGATTGAGCTTCCTGCACGAGCTCGTCGAACACGCCATGACCGCAGTCGAGCGCTTCGGCGGCGCAGCGACGTGGACGATGGAAACAGCGCTCTCAGGCGTTTTTGGCCTCGCCTGGGGTGCGCTCGTCGCTTATGCCTGGCTCGGCATATCCCTTTTGATCCCCAAAAGGCACGCTCCGATCAACGAGGACGAGGGCGCGGATGCGAGCCGCTGAAGGCTGAGGCGGCTGAGGAATACCGATTGAAGGCGGCTTCTTGCAAGAAGGTCCTTGTGCGCGGCTCGCTTGTTTGGGGGCTGTTTGCTACGTGCTCTCCTTGTTACGGGCCCGCTTGTTTCAGGGAGGCAATGGGGTTTTTCTACACGCCCCGTTCAGAGGCGCAAACTGTTGAAGGCATGCCAGTGCTTGAGATGCACGCTTGCGTGAGGTGCGGCCCACTAATGCCGAGTGCTGCCCGGGGAAGCTAGGAAAAACAGCGTGAGGGTAAGAGCCTGGCACGGACAAAGGCTCGCGCTTAAAAGGTCTGCACGCAAAAGGCCTGGTCAGGAGAGGCCTGCGGGGGCTGATCGCGTGCCTGCCTAGAAAAGAGCCTGAAAACGCCTTGAAAGTCACGCATCATCCCCTCGCACGTTAGGACTAAGGGCCTGTAATCTCGGTGTTGTGAGGCCCGCTGGGGCCGCCGATCGACACCATTGAGGAGTGACCATGGCCGTCTACACCCTTCCCGATCTTCCCTACGATTACGCCGCCCTCGAGCCGTACATCTCCGGCACGATCATGGAACTGCACCACGACAAGCACCACGCGAACTATGTTGGCGGTGCGAACGCTGCTTTGGAGAAGCTTGAAGCGGCCCGCGAATCCGGCGATTTCGCCGCCATTAACCTCTACGAGAAGAACCTCGCGTTCAACCTCGGCGGCCACACGAACCACACGATCTTCTGGCAGAACATGACCCCTGACGCCCAGGAGCGTCCGGAAGGTGAACTCGCAGCAGCCATTGACGAGTATTTCGGCTCCTTCGAGAAGTTCCAGGGCCAGTTCGCCGCGGCCGCCCTCGGACTTCAGGGCTCGGGCTGGGGTGTCCTCGCTTGGGATGCGCTGTCCAAGCGTCTCGTGACCTTCCAGCTCACCGATCAGCAAGGCAACATCCCCGTAGCAACCGTTCCCCTCCTCATGCTCGACATGTGGGAGCACGCCTTCTACCTCGACTACCAGAACGTCAAGGCGGACTACGTTAAGGCCTGGTGGAACGTCGTGAACTGGGCCGATGTCGCCGCCCGCTTCGATCGCGCCCGCACCCAGTACACGGGTCTCGTCCTCGCCTGATTCTTGAGCGGGTGAGCGTTCGCGCTCTATCGCTGGGCACTTAGCGGGCTTGTCCGCATGTGCCTTGGCCGCGAGTGGCCCTGCGAGTCTTGAGTGCAGGCTGGCCCGCGAGCCTTGAGCACGAACCTCACTACGAGGCTCCTACACGAGTGGAGGGTTTGACGAATTCAGGAGGGGATATATCCCCTCCACATATCGTCAAACCCTCCACTAGCTGTTACCCCTCCTGGGGAAGCATCCACAAGCCCGATGCGAGGATTCGAGGAAAACGGGCCACCCACCGGCCTCAGCAAGGCGAGCAGCCCGGCCTCGGCAAGGCCAGCGATCCAGCCCTCAGCAAGGCGAGCAGCCCCGACCTCAACAAAACCAGCAGCCCAGCTTCGCCACGTATTCCCGGCCCCATCCCCAGAATGCCTCCTCGTAAAAAGGAATCCGCCCGGCTGGAGGACCAGCCGGGCGGAAACGTCGAACACCCGAGAGCCTTACTCAGCTCCCCTCACCAAGCGAAGCATCACAAGGGAAACCTCGCAGGCAAACCTCTAGGTGAACGCTCGTACTACCTCAAAGGAACACCTGCCTATTCGCAGCAGCTGCCCTCTTCTACGCAGCACCTGTCTACTCAGAGCAGCGCCTGCATCGCGGGCGCGACGAGCTTGAGGACATTGTTGCGCCCCTCCTCAGGAGTCGGAGCATCGACCGCGAAGGCTGCCATCTGCTGACAGGTCGCCAGATCATGCATGCGCAGGCCCGCACGCACAGCGCGAACCTTCGAAGGAGCCATCGACAGCGAAGCGACACCAAGGCCCGTGAGGACGAGGGCCAGCAGCGGATCTCCGCCTGCCTCGCCGCACACACCGACCGGCTTGCCGGTGGCACGGCCCCCTTCACACGCGAACTTGATCATCTGGAGAACCGCGGGCTGCCATGCGTTGAGCAGCGGTGCGAGTTCACCGTCCATACGGTCCGCGGCCATCGTGTACTGCGTGAGATCGTTCGTACCGATCGAAGCGAAGTCCACGACCGAGAGCATCTGGTCTGCACGGATCGCGGCAGCCGGAATCTCAATCATGATGCCAACCTTCGGCAGGCCAGCGGCGCGCGCCTTCTCGGCGAACCATTCAGCCTCTTCAAGGGTCGCCACCATCGGAGCCATGACCCACAGTTCAGCCTTCGTCTTCGCATGCGCGGCAGCGAGGGCGGCAAGCTGCGTATCGATAAGGTCCTCACGGACCTGGCACAGGCGAAGACCCCTTCGCCCAAGCGCGGGGTTCTCCTCCTCACCGAGGTTCGCGAAGGACAGAGGCTTATCAGCGCCCGCATCGAGGGTGCGCACAACAACGCGCCGCTCCCCAAAGGCCTCGAGGACCTTCGTGTAGGTGTCGGTCTGCTCCTCCAAAGAGGGAGCCTCCGCCCGATCGAGGAAGAGGAACTCCGTGCGGAACAGGCCCGCACCCTCAAGATCGACCTCGGCAGCCCTCTTCGCATCATCGACGGTGCCGATATTTGCGAGGAGCTTGACCCGGTGGCCGTCGTAAGTGGCGCCTTCACCGGAGGAACCGGCGAGAGCAAGGGCACGACGACGTGAACGCTCTTCGAGGAGTTCAACCTCTTCAGCGGTCGGGGAGACCACGACCTCGCCGACACCGCCGTCCAGAGCGAGGAGATCACCCTCGTTCACCTCGAGGATTCCGGCGACCTTGACGATTGCCGGGATGCCGAGCTGGGCGGCGAGGATCGCGGTGTGCGAAGTCGGACCGCCGACCTCGGTAATGATGCCCTTAACCGTTTCAGGATCAAGAGTGGCCGTCTCCGCAGGCGCGAGATCGCGTGCGACGAGGACAACGGGCTCCTCGAAGGTGGGGACACCGGGAGCGGGAAGTCCGCGGAGCTCGCAGATCGCGCGATCGCGCACGTCGTAAAGGTCCGTGGCGCGCTCGGCCATGTAGCCGCCGAGGCCGCGAAGCATCTCCGCATACTCTTCGACTGCGGCGTGGACCGCCTGGGTCACGCCAAGCCCCTTCTTCAGCTTCTTATCGATCGCTTTAGCGAGGCCACGGTCAGCCGCGAGTTGGGCGGTTGCCTTCAGGATCGGAGCTGACTCTTCGGGAGCATTCTTGGCCCGTTCCTTCAGGCTTGCGGACACGACGGCGAGGGCGCCGCGAACGCGCTCGCCCTCAGCTACCGGATCGGTGCAGGGGGCTTCGTTCTCGTCAACGCCGGGGGCGGGGCGAACAATGGCGGCCTTCGCTGCTGCAGTTCCAGCAGAAACACCGATGCCGTGAAGAACTGCGTGTGGGCTTGCCATGCTCACTCCTTGTCGAGGTCTCGCGAGAGCAGCTCGACAAGGGAGTCGAGGACCGCACCGGCATTGTCGTCGTCGGTTGAGAGAGTGACCTCATCTCCGTGGCCAACTCCGAGGGTCATGATTTCGAGAAGTGAAGCGGCGTCTGCTTCTTCGCCGTCGAAAGCAATGGTGACGTCGACGCCGGAGTCGTCAACGGCCTCTGCGAGGAGGGCGGCGGGGCGGGCGTGGAGGCCGACAGACGAGGCAACGACGACAGTGCGGGAGATCATGAAGGTTCCTTCCAGTTGAACCCATACCACGGTGGATGGGCGACCTTGGTGTCATGCTAATCGTTGAGCACCTGTATGGGGAGGGGTATTGGGCAGACGCACGAATCTTCACTTGTTCGCCATCTCGCGACGCGGATGAGCGTTCTCCCGAGAATCAGGGGATAGTCCTTCACAAAACTGTCCTGTCTCAGGAAGTGCCCTCTCCTCGGCTTCTTCAGGGCAGAGGCTTCTCATCTTGAGAGCTGAACGCATCGAGGATGAACGCATTCTCCCCCTGGGGCGCGGCCGCATCGTTCCGCACACTACGTCGCCAGCGCAAGCCACAGCACTCTCGCCCTGGGGCGCGAGCTCATCATCTTGAGGGCAGAGCCTCCACTTCTTCAGGGGAAACCCTCTCGTACCTCGTTTGAGCACTGTGTCAGCGCAGCCTGAACCTCTGCTTCTTCAGGGTGGTACCTCCTCAGGATCAGGCAGAACGAATTAAAGTAAGTTAACTGTTCATGCCTGTTGCCTCAGTCATTCGAAAGGAGGGTGCGTGGACCGCCGTCTTGAGCCCACTCTTGCCGATGTTGCCAAAGAGGCTGGAGTTTCTCTTACAACCGTCTCCAGAGTCCTCAACAATCGCGGTTATCTTTCGCAGGCCACAAAGGATAAGGTCGCCCGAGCGATCAAAACCTTGGGCTACCGGCCGAACCAAGTCGCCCGAGCCTTGCACGGCAAGCGGACCTACACGATCGGATTGATTGTTCCGACAGTCGCCCTTCCCTTCTTCGGCGAGATCGCCGTCGCTGTTGAGAACGCGCTCGCAGAATCCGGCTACCGAGTACTGATCTGCAACTCTCTGGGTCGCTCGGACCGCGAGCGCGACTATCTCAATCTCCTCATCGGCAACCGCGTTGACGGCATCATTTCCGGTGCTCACAACGAGGATCTCGAGGAATACCAATCGATCCGCATGCCGATCGTGACGATCGACCGTTCCTTGTCCCCTCGTATTCCGAATGTGCGCTGTGATAACGAGGCCGGGGGCAGGCTCGCAACCGAGCGACTCCTCGCAGGCGGCTCACGACGCCCAGCTCTTCTCACCTCTCGTTCTCATGGTCTGAACCTGCGTGAGCGGGGCTATCGCATCACCTGCGAAGCGGCGGGCATCGAGCCCATTGTTTTCGAGGTTCCCTTCCATACAGCTCCTGCGGATCGTCCGGCCCTCATGGCTCAGTGTTTGGATGGTGCCGTCGGGATGATCGACTCCGTGTTCGCGACGGATGATCTGGCCGCAGCGGAGGTCCTCGAGTGGGCTCGTCAGCGTGATCTTTTGGTGCCCGAGCAGCTTCGAGTGATCGGTTTTGATGGGACTGTGGCGGTGCGTCGTGCTCTTCCCACGTTGACGACGATTCGCCAGCCGATCGAGGACATGGCGCGCGAGGCCGTGCGTCTGCTTTTGGGCAGAATCGATGCGGTGAACTCTGCGCCGCTCGAGGGCGGAGCGGATATCCCTGAGATCGGGGAGATCGTGGAGTTCCCCGTGGAACTCCTCGAGGGCTCGACGGCCTGAGTCACGGGGCTCGACTTTTCCAAGCTGAGGGCGCGAGGCCGTGACTTTTCCACGCCTGGGGCTTGACGGTCTGAGTCGCCGAGCCCGGCCTTTCCCCCCCCGGGCTCGGCCCCCTAGATCCGAGCGCGAGAATGAGCTCGGCGCTGCGGCTGGGATGATCGGCCTCTCCTCCTAGATCAGTGAGCCCGAGGCCGCGACTTTTCCAACCCGGGGGTTCAGCCCCCTTGAGTCCTGGGCCCGGGGCCCCAAGACCTAGGAATCCACCGCCCGACTCCAGCAGCTCAACGCTCCATAGCACGGCCTCTGCGCGTCGCAGGGCTCCGAACCGCTCTGGCGGTTCGGAGCCCAGCGAGTGATCCTCCGGCTCAGGCCTTCGGAGTGACCTCGACGATCACATCTCCGAAGGAAACATGACCCGAAGCGGCGGGAGTGACGGCCTCGAACTTCTTCTTGTTCGTCACAACGATCGGGGTGATCGTGTCGTAGCCAGCCTCGCGGATGACATCCCAGTCAACCTCAGCGAGGACATCGCCGCGGCGCACCATATCGCCCTTGGCGACACGAGGCGTGAAGCCCTTGCCTTTGAGCTCAACCGTGTCCATACCGATGTGGATGAGGATCTGGACACCGGATGCGGTCTTGAGACCGTAGGCGTGACCGGTCGCGAAGGCAACTGTCACTTCACCGTCGACCGGCGAGACGACCTGGCCTCCAGTGGGCGCAATCGCAATGCCCGGACCGAGCATCCCACGAGCGAAGGACTCGTCCTTCACCTGCTCAAGAGGAACGATCTGGCCATCAAGGGGTGCGGTGATCGAGTAATCAGTGGCATCGCCGATGATCGCAGGCTTTGGCGCGGGAGCTGCAGCAGGGGCGGGAGCAGCAGCTCCGCCAACGGCTCCGACAGCAACCGGAACTGCAGTGGGCTCTGCGACGTGCGCCGGGACAGCGCCTGCGTCTCCAGCAGCGGCGGGACGAGCCTCCATATCGGCCTTGCCACGAGTCGAAGCGTAAACGAAGGTGGCGCCGAAGGAGAGCGCGAAGACGATGACCTCAAGGAGGAGGTACTTCGGGATGTCAGCGGTACGGATCGACACGAAGCCGACAAAGCCTGCGGCTCCCAGGGCAGCGCCTCGAACATTGAGGAGCGCGACGCCCGCCGAGCCGATCGCCGCAGCACCCATGCCGACGAAGAAGGGCCACTTGAGTCGGAGGTTGACACCGAAGATCGCGGGCTCGGTAATACCGAAGACAGCGGATGCGCCACCAGCACCAGCCAAGCCTTTGAGCTTGGCATCGCGGGTCTTCGCGAAGACCGCGAGGGCCGCAGCACCCTGAGCGACATTCGCCATGGAGGCGATCGGGAAGATGAAGTCGCCGGGGCCGCCGTTCTGAGGCAGAAGGGGGATTTCCACTGCGGGGAAGGACTGGTGCAGACCGGTGACAACGATCGGGCTGTAGAAGAAGCCGAAGATCAAGCCGCCGAAGACTCCGAGGGTGTTGTAGGTCCAGTCGAGCCCATTGGTGAGCAGCACCGAGAGCTGACGGGTGACAGGGCCGACGAGGACGAAGGTCAAGAAGCCAGTGACCAGCATGGTGATGAGCGGCGTCAACAGGAAGTCGGCGGTACCGGAGAGGCGCTTGTGCAGCCACTTCTCAATGGTGGACAGAATCCATGCGACGCACAGCACCGGGATGACCATCGCCTGGTAGCCGATCTTGTCGACCTCGAGGCCGAAGAGGTGCCACGTGGGGTTGGCGCCAGTAAAGGCCCAGAAGGCATCAGCAGCATCCTGATCGGTCATCGAGTAGGCGGACAGCAGGGAACCGGAGACCATGGCTGCGCCCATCGCGGCACCCAGGTAAACATTGCCCCCGAACCTCTTGGTTGCGGAGAAGCCGACGAGGATGGGGAGGAAGGCGAAGGCTGCGGCTGAGACCAGGTTAATGAGGCTCGCATAGTCGGCCACAGCCGGGTACATGTCGATGATCGACTTGCCGCTAAAGAATCCGGCCTGGAGGACGTTGTTCAGGGCCATCATGAGGCCACCGGCGATAAGGGCCGGCAGAACCGGGACGAAAATGTCGGCGATCATCTTGATGAAGCGGGAGAAGAGATTGCCGCCCTGTTCGGCTTCTTCCTTCGCCTCGTCCTTGGAGACCTCGCGGACACCATGGTCGCTCACCATGCGCTGGTAAACGACGTCGACATCACCGGGGCCGACGATGATCTGGAACATTCCTCCGGCGGCGAAGGTCCCTTTCAGGTCGTCCACGGCGTCGAGGGCCGCTTGGTCGACCTTGGTTTCATCCGCGAGGACGAGCCTCAGGCGGGTGGCGCAGTGAGCTGCGGCGTTGATATTTGATGCCCCTCCGACGGCCTTGACGACCTCGGACGCCACCTTGGCGTGATCCATTGCCATCCACGTTCCTTTCTCGGTGGACCCCGGGTGCTGGGCAACGGCGTCACCAGTGCAGCCCGGGCTCTATAGCAATCGTTTGACATACTACGGACGCCTCGGAAGTCCACGCAAGGGTTTGAACATCACGATTTGACTGACTTTTCGCGCTTTTCAGGGGGTGAAACAGCCCAGTACACCCGGATCCACAATGCGCTCACCACGGGGCGTGAAGCGTCACGGCGCCTGAGCTGCACATTCAGTCAAGACGCGCCGAAACGAAGTCCTTGAGAGCCGCATCCCCCTCTACACGGACCCGAAGGCCCGAGCTTCCAGCATTCAAGAAAGAACGGAAGGTGAAAGCCAAGCGTCCATCCCCGCAGAACACCTCCGTCAAGGAACGGTCGTGCACGATCTCAATTGAATCGGCGTCTCCCGCTTCGAGAGTCACGACGCGGCTCCCCCCGTGCGGGTAGCGCGAAGCAGAGCGGTCAACGAGCAGACGATGAGCCTCGATCCGGATTGTGAGGCCACAATCCTCGCCCATATCGAACTCGATGGCCCCGCCCTCGTCGATCGTGGCGCAAGTCTTCACTCTCCACGAGCGCGAGCCGGACAGGGCTTCGATCTCCTTGAAATCGCACGCAGGCTCGGCAAGGTACGAGGCCGAAGCGGGTTCGCAGTTGGTAGCAGATGGAACTGTCCCACAACCGAGGTCGGCCCTCGCACCTGTGGCGGAATCCTCGTCGAGCGGAAGACCGGGGAGGAAAGGCCTTTGAATCAGGCGTCCAGCGCGCAGGTTCAGGGCTCGCGGGCTGGTGAGGGCATGAACCCAGCCGCCCGTCGCGATGGAGGGCTGGTCGTCTTCGCTCGCATTACCTGCCCAGCCGAGGAGAAGGTTCTCTTCGGCTTCCGTATTGCGGCCCCAGCCTCTAGCACGGCGGGCGTAGGCCTGGGGGGCGTAGAACTCGAAGCCTCGGTCGACCTCTTCGAAGGAATCGTCGGCGCTGCGGAACTCAGTGCCGACGAGTGAGCCGACGATGTACACGCAGGGGAAGATGTTCTCGAAGCCCTCGCGCTCGGGCGCAATCCCCTGGGGGCAGAAGATGAGGACGTCCGAAACCTCGCCGCTTTGCTCGTCGCGCAGGCGAAGAAGGTTGGGACACTCCCACATGTAGCCGAAGGAATCGAAGGTTCCCCCGGCATCGGGGAAGGTCATTTCGCCTTCCAAGTCCCAGTGACGCCGGTCGCTTGAGCGGTACAAGAGGATCGTTCCGCTGAGGTCCTCACGCTGGACGCCGAGCATCATGCGATACGAGCCAGCGGGGTCGTCAGGATCTTGCCAAACTTGCGGATCGCGGAAGTGGGCGGTGTAGCCTTCGGGCTGGTGGGCGATGATCGGGCCGACGGTCTTGTGGAAACTCTTCAGGTCACTCGTTTCGACGAGGCACTGGGTCGCTTCGCGTTCACCACTTTCGGGGTCTTTGTAATTCCCCGTGTACCAAAGTTCAACACCTCCCTCGACGCCGATCGCGGTGCCCGAATAAGCACCGTTCGCGTCCTGGTGACAATCCGGCAGAATTGCGGGCTCCAGGTAGTCCCAATGGACGAGATCGCGGGAGACTGCGTGGCCCCAGTAGACGAGTTTCTTAGGGAACTCGGGAGTGTACTGGAAGAAGGCGTGGTAGGCGTCGCCGTCGACGATGAGGCCGTTCGGATCATTGAGGCGCCCGACCGGCGGGACGACGTGGAAGATCGGGTAGTCGGCGTCTTCGCGGGCACGAGAGTCACGTTCGGCAGCGCGGGCGAGCGCAAGGAAATCCTCAGTCATGTTTGGAGCATAGCGACTCTGTCATTCGTTTGACAGAGTTTCGAGGAGCTCACCCCTCGGAGGCAAGAGCCCCATGGAACGCCACGGGGGTGTCGCCACTCCTGGCTACACCCCCGGCGATCTTCAAAGACCCTCCACCTCAGCGGCGACGGCGCTTGAGGGCGAGAGCGCCGCAGGCCGCCAAGATTGCAGCGATACCGACCCGGGAAGTGGTATCCGCACCGGTCACCGCAAGAACCGCTCGCGAAGCCTTACCGGCGACCGTTGACTGCGCCGGGGCAGGATCCGGAGTCGGTTCGGGCGTCGGCGTGGGCTTGTACTTCACGGTGAAGGAGATGCCCTCGTCGTTCGCGGCGTCGGTCCCATCCGGATCCTTGCGCTGAACGCCGTTCCAGACGAATTTGAAGTCCACGATCTTCGCGCCATCGGACTTCGACGCCGTCGCATTGAAATGCCCCGACACCTCGCCCTTGACCGTGTAGTTCGTGTCTGCAGCGGAGTCGTCAGTGAAGGTCACGCCCGGAACGGAGACCTGCAGACCATCCGGGGAAATAGCATCGACGGCGGCCTTCAGAGCCGCGTAGTTCGTGATCGCCTTCTTCGCCGCCGACGTCATATCGAACGTCACCGTCACGACGCCGTCCTTCGCGATCGCGGAGGTCACTTCGAACTGATCCGAACCAGTCAAGTGCACGCCGGGAATCTTCTCGCTGTTCGGGATCGACATCCCTGCGGGCAGGGTGAAGGAGGCCGTGAAACCGAAACCGATGTTCGACAAGGCGATGCCCCCGAACTGATCCGAGACCTGGTTGTAGTACTGCTCGGCCTGCGCCATCTGGTCCTTCACCGTCTTAGCATCCACCAGACCGGTCAGGGTCAGGCTCGCATTCTTGCCCGAGGCCACGAACACCGCGTCGTGCTCGGTGTCAGGAGCGCCCGACTCGGCGCCGAGCATGTCCGCAGGAAGATCCGTCGTCTGCTCGTAGGGCTGGGGCGCCGGGGCCGTGTACCTGGTGGTGAAGGTGATGCCCGGCTGGGTCTTCGCGTCCGCGAGGCCCTCCTTCTGCTTACCCGTCCAGGTCAGGTCGAAGCGAACGTCCCTCCCGCCGGTCGCGGCGGACTTCGACGCCAAAGCGCTGAAGGAACCCGAGACCTCGCCCACCACGGTGTAGTCCGTGTCGGGAGTCGAAGTCTGGGAGAAAGTCGCTCCCGAAACCGTGACCGTGAGCGGCGAACTCATCGCGTCGATGACGTCCTTCAGGGCCTGATACGTCGTGATCTTCGCCTTCGCATCGTCCGTGAGGGCGAAGTCGACCGTCGCGGTCCGATCGGCGACCTCGACCTTCGAGACGGCGAAATCGGTCGAACCGGCGAGCTTCACCGAGTTCTTCGTGATCGACTCGGGGCTCATGAACTCCATGCCCTCAGGAAGCGTCAAGACGGCCTTGAAGGCGTAGGAGACATCGCTCAGAGCGATATTCGGGAAATCCGGGTTCGACTGGTTGAACTGGTTCTCGAAGACCGCCATCTGGTCCTTGACCGGATCCGGGTACACGGCGCCGGTCAGCGACAGGTTCGCGCTCTTGCCCGAGGCCTGGAACACCGAGTTCTGCTCGGAATCGGGAGCGCCCGTCCCCTCGGCGCCCGCCAGGTCGGCGGGGACGGTGAGATCCTGCTTCACCGAGAGCGGCTCGTCGGCAGGTGCGGGCTCGGGCGCCGGGCCGGGGTTCGGATTCGGATCCGGATCCGGATCCGGATCCGGATCCGGGGTGAAACAACTAGCGAGATCCTTGGTGTACGGGACCGAGGCGGTATCGGCGTTGAAGGTCGTCTTGTACGACCAGACGCTGCGGCCCGTGTAGAAGGTGAACGATCCATTCCCCGCGATCGTCGAGCCATCAGCGGCCTGCGCCTCAGCGAGAGAGTTCGCCGTCACGGTGTAGGGGATCGTCAGTGTCACGGTGGGCAGCGGAGACTTCGCCTTGTCCGTGTTGTAGGCGCTGAGAATCCCCGCCCAGTTCTGATCCGTGAGCCTCATGTCGAAATCGACCTTCGTATCCGAGGTCAACGACGTGATTCCACCTGCGGGAACCACGGTCGAGGTCGAAGCCGTGGTCACCGCGCCGATCTGGGCCGAGGCCGGCAGGTCGAGCGCGTACTTGATGGAGGCAATATGACTCTTGGTCTCATCCCAGGGGTAGGCGTTCAGCCCAGCCATAGTCGCCATATCCGACTCGTGGCCCTTGAGAATCTCGGTCATCGGCACATCCGCCGTGAGCACACCGTTGTAGGTGCCACTCGTATGATCCTCTGCGCAATTCAGGATCCCCGTGCTGCTCACGTACTGGGCGACGGGGAGATTACCCCCCGCAGCGAATGCGGGAGTGGCGCCGCCGACGATGATCCCTCCCACGGCCAGAGCGCTCGCCGAAACGAGGGAAACGAGGGTCGATTTTCTTCGATACGTCACGAAGTCCTCCGATTGATGGGGCAGCCTTTTTCAAGCACTCTATCACTGGCACTACCGAAGAAAACCAAAATTTTCAAGACCGCGAACCTGTTGATCGCGGCGCGTTAACCATGGTCAGAGCGCATTACTCACCGCCCGGCCAGGCGAAGGGATACCGCTCGTATTCCGCATGACGGTCCCCGACGATGTTCCGCATGACGCTCCGCGATTCCGGAAGGCGGTCCGATTCGAGCCGCGTCGGCAGTCGACGAAACCCCCGGTCTTCCGTTTTCCTTGGAATCCCGGGGGTTTCGGTGGCGGTAGCGCTGGGATTTGAACCCAGGGTGGCTGTGACACCACACAGCATTTCGAGTGCTGCACCTTCGGCCGCTCGGACACGCTACCAGTGCAAAAAAGTATAGCCCGACTCAGGCTGGCGCTGGCAACTCATCATGGCACTGTGCGATCCGTTCCACATGAGCACGCACTAGTGAAAATGGGGGAACAGCATCAATCGGCGTCATCGATCAGTGTCTTGTGGTGTTCGATCTGGACATCAGTAGGCATGACTTGTGATCTCCTCTTTTAAGGAACCAGTCCTGAGTGGAAGGCCACTGCCCGACGAGGAGGAACACCGAGCATACCGAGCGAGACAGGCTGAACGCGCTCAAAACTCCACACCAGTCCTACAAGCACGGGCGCACGCGACCACCGGCCCACCCCAGACCCGCAACACCGCACATTCAACGGAAGGCCACTCCCCGACGAGGAGGAACACCAGGCATACCGAGCGAGACAGACTGAGCGCGTTCAAATCCCTCAGCCCCAGACCCAGCCCCGCTGCAAGAGCGTGCGACCTCGCCCTCAGCGCCCACAGAACTAGCGCCCGCAGAACTACCACAAGCAGAACTGCCACACGCAGAAGCTGCACCCGCAGCACTGCCACACGCACACGCGCCAAGAGGAAGCCCCTCAGCCCCGAACTCCTCCTCGGACTCAAAGTCGATGCCGCGCAATTCGAGCACCTCAGAGGCCTCACCACTGTCCTTCCGCCGTTCGATCGCGGTGGAGAGCATGAGCTTGATGCGGTTGAGCTGATTAACCTCGGAGGCGCCCGGATCGTAATCGACGGCGACGATATTCGCCTCCGGGTAGCGGCTGCGCAGAGCGCGGAACATGCCCTTGCCGACGATGTGGTTCGGCAAACAGGCGAACGGCTGGACGCAGATGATGTTCGGACAACCGTGCTCGATCATGTCGACCATCTCAGCCGTGAGGTACCAGCCCTCACCGGCCTGATTTCCGAGCCTGGCGATGTCCTGGGAGCGCGCCGCCATGTCATGAACATCCCTGGGGACCTCGAACTTCCCCTTAGTCTTCGCGAAAGCCTTGCGCATGGGGCGCTCGTACTGCTTCATCGCCCATAGCGCGATGGGCATGAGGCGATTGCCTCGGCCCTCGATGCCGAGATTCTCACGATCCCACTGCGAAGTCGCCGCCGAATTGTGGAAGAACTGCATGAGCCCCGGCAATACGGCCTCGCAGCCCTCGGCTTCGATGACGTCGACGGCGTGATTATTCGCATCCGGGTGGAACTTCACGAGGATCTCGCCGACGAGGCCGACCCTGGGCTTGCGTTCAATGTCGCGCAGTTCGAGAGCATCGAACTCGCGCACGCATTCGGCGATGAGCTTCGAGTAGGAGAGGCGTTTGCCGAAAGTCGTGGAGCGGCCCGTCGAGAACCACTCCGTGCAGATCTCATTCCACCGCTCGTACAGTCTCATCGCTGAGCCGGGCACAGCCTCGTAAGGGCGCACGCGCAAAAGCATTGACTGAATTGCATCCCCCACGACAATCGCCTGGAGGGTCTTGTGGATCATCGGCGTGGTCATCGCGAAGCCGGGATTGTCCTCATAGCCCTGGACGGACACGGCGATGACGGGGACCTGCGGGTACCCGGCATCGCGCAGGCCCTTGCGCAGCAGGGAGGCGTAGTTCGTCGCACGGCACATGCCGCCCGTTTGTGTGATGGCGACAGCGGTCTTATCCGGGTCGGAGCGCCCTGAGACGAACTCGTCGAGGAGCTGGCCGATGACGACGATCGCCGGATAGCAGGAGTCGTTATTGACGAATTTCAGTCCCGTCTCCATCGTCTCCCGGTTCGTATGCTCAAGCAGGCGCACATTGAGCCCCGCTCGGCGCAGCACCGGCATGACGAGTCGGAACTGGATGGGCGCCATCTGCGGGGCGAGAATCTCGTAGCCTTCTTCGCGCATTTTCTCGGTGAAGACCGCGCGCTCGACGATGTGCCCTGCGGCGATTTGGGCCCGCTCTTCAGCGGCAGCTTTCTCCGAGGGGTCGACGAGGCTCGTGTCAATGGTTGCCGAAGACTCGGCGCGCTCGGCAACCGCCGCGTCGAGGGAGCGCAAACGGATTTTCGCAGCCCCCAGGTTGGAGACCTCGTCGATCTTCAACACCGTGTGGATGTCGCCGCGGCTTTCCAAGATCTCCTGGACCTGGTCGGCGGTGATGGCATCGAGGCCGCAGCCGAAGGAGTTGAGTTGGACGAGTTGGAGGTCCGGCTCGTCGCCGACTCGGGCGGCTGCCTCGTAGAGGCGCGAATGGTAGGACCACTGGTCGCGCACGCGCAAGGGCCGTTCGAGGCGTCCATCGGCGACCGAGTCCTCGGTGAGCACTCCCATTCCCAGGCCGACAATGACCTCGGGGATCCCGTGGTTGATCTCCGGGTCGAGGTGGTAGGGCCGACCCGCAAGGACGATGCCTCTCACCCCGTGCTCGCGCATCCACGCGATTGATTCGGTGCCTTTGTCCTTGATCTCGCGTTTCACGGCGGCGTCCTCGTCCCATGCCGCATCCAGGGCGGCGCGCATCTCCTCGACGCTGATGTCGTAGCCGAACTCTTTGAACGCCTTGGACAGGTGGGCGGGAAGGTAGTCGCGATTGGCGAGGTTGACGAAGGGGCTGATGAACTTCACGCCCTCCTCTGAGAGGCGCTCCATGTTGTTACGGATGACCTCGGGATAGGTGGCGACGACCGGGCAGTTGAAGTGGTTGTCCGCGCCCTCGATCTTCTGCTCGAAATCGACGCAGGGGTAGAAGATCGTCGTGATCCCCTTGTCGAGCAGGGATTCGATGTGCCCGTGGACGAGTTTGGCCGGGTAGCACACGTTCTCCGAGGGAATCGACTCCATGCCCGCTTCGAAGAGCTCATGGTTCGAGCGGCCCGAGATCATGACGCGAAACCCCAGTTCACTGAGCATTGTGAACCAAAAGGGGTAGTTCTCGTACATGCCGAGCACGCGCGGCACTCCAATATCGCCCCGGTGGGCCTTGTCCTCAGTGAGGCGCCGGTAGCCGAAGATCCGCTTGTACTTCCAGTCATACATGTTCGGCAGCGCGGACTTCTTGGGGACCCTTTCGAGGGAGGCGCCACGCTCGCAGCGGTTGCCGGACACGTGGCGCTCCCCGTTGGAGAAGGTGGAGATCGTCATCTGGCAATGGTTCTGGCACAAGCGGCAGGTCTTGCGGCTCGTCTCGACGGAAAAGGACTCGAGGTCCTCGATCGTCGCCAAGCAGGACTCCCCTTCGCCCTCGTCGTGCATGCGGGCAGTGAGGGCCGCCCCGTAGGCGCCCATGAGGCCGGCGATATCGGGGCGGATGACCTCGCGGCCGGTGAGAAGTTCGAAGGCGCGCAGGACGGAGTCGTTGAGGAAGGTGCCGCCTTGCACGACGACGCGCTCACCGAGGTCGGAGGGGTCCTTGAGTTTGATGACCTTATACAGGGCGTTGCGCACAACCGAATAGGACAGGCCTGCGGAGATATCGCGGACATCCGCCCCTTCCTTTTGGGCCTGCTTGACGGAGGAGTTCATGAACACGGTGCAGCGGGTCCCCAGGTCGACGGGCGAAGTGGACTCCATCGCTGCGCTCGCGAAGGAGCGCACATCGGTGCCCATCGTCTCAGCGAATGTTTGCAGGAAGGACCCACAGCCGGAGGAGCAGGCTTCGTTGACGCTGATCGAGTCGACGGCCCGGTCGCGGATGCGCAGATACTTCATGTCCTGGCCGCCGATGTCGATGACGGAGGTGACGCCGGGTGCGATGTGTTCGGCGGCCCTGAAGTGCGCCATGGTCTCGATCTCGCCCTCATCCATTGTCAGGGCGGTGGCGACGAGGCCTTCTCCATATCCGGTGGCACAGCTCCTCCCGATGATGGCGCCCTCGGGCAGTTCGCTGCGCACGCGCTTGACGATCTCGACGGCTGCGGCCACGGGGTCGCCCTCGTTGGAGGCGTAGTGGGTGAAGACGATCCGCTCCTGTTCGTCGATGAGGACCGCTTTGATGGTCGTGGAGCCGGCGTCCACGCCGAGCCAGCAGCGCCCCTTCGCCTCGTCGATGCGCGCTTTGGGGATTGTTTCCTTTGCGTGGCGGGCGCGGAACTCTTCGCGTTCGGCCTCAGTGGCGAAAAGGGGACGCATTCTCGCGGATTCTGCGGCGATGGTGGCGGTGGCGAGAGTCTCGACGAGTTCGGAGACGAGCCGGGCGTCCTCGCCCCCGTCTTTCGGGTCGGGGGAGGCGAGGGCGCGGCGCTGCTCACGTTCAGCGAGGAGAGCGGCACCGATCGCGACGTAGAGCTGTGCGTTCTCGGGAGCGACGAAGCCTTGGGCTTTCGGGAGGAGTTCTTCGTAGGCGCGGCGCAGTTCGGGCAGAAAGTGCAGGGGGCCACCGAGGAACATGACGGTGCCGCGAATGGGGCGCCCACAGGCGAGGCCGGCAATGGTTTGGGTGGCGACCGCCGCGAAGATCGAGGCTGCGAGGTCCTCATGGGCGGCCCCCTGGTTGATGAGGGGTTGGATGTCGGATTTCGCGAAGACGCCACAGCGTGAGGCGATCGGGTAGAGCTGCGTGTGCTTCGCTGCGAGCTCGTTGAGACCGGAGGCGTCGGTTTTGAGTAGGGTCGCCATCTGATCGATGAATGCGCCGGTACCGCCCGCGCAGGTGCCGTTCATGCGTTGCTCGGGGGTCGGGTGGAGGTAGGTGAGTTTGGCGTCTTCCCCGCCGAGTTCGATGACGACGTCGACTTCGGGGTGAAGGCGCCGGGTCGATTCCGTGCCGGCGATGACTTCCTGGACGAAGGGGATTCCCATGGCGCTCGCAGTTGCCAGGCCGCCGGAGCCGGTGATTGCGGCGTGGACTTCGAGGCCGGGGTAGGACTCGGCGATGTCGGAGAGGAGGCGGGCGAGTTCGGCGCGTACATCGGCGTTGTGGCGCCGGTAGTCGGCGAAGAGGATTGTCTCGCCGTCGAGGACGACCGCTTTGACGGTGGTCGAGCCGACGTCGATCCCGAGATAGCAGGGATGCTCGGGCGCCGGCACGTGGCGCGTGGCCTGAGGCTGTTTCATCGTTTTCCCTCCGGTATTTTCCTCACTTTAGAAACTAGGAGGATTCGAAAAAATTTCCAACATGAGGAAATTAGAATCGGCGAGCAAGGAGACCTTCCGCCTCAGGCGCTCAATCCTGCGCTTCTCACCCTCCCTCAACGAGGACGACAAGCGCGCCAAGAGTCGGGAGTGTTGAAAACCAGCCAAGGAAATACGAGGCATCGACATGACGAAAATCCTTTCGGGAGCCTGGGGAACTTCCACCAAAAAGAGCCTTCGAGCAGACGCACAAGGCAATTCGAGGGGGACTCAGGAGCGCCCTGGCGAGGAAGAGCCCACACCACCGACGCCCGCTACGCCACCGAGGCTCAGGAGGGCTCGGGGGAGGAAAAGAAGTTGAGCGGAATCGACGCGGGCCCGAAAGACGAGGAACACCCAGGAGGCGAGGCCGCGCCTGCCCGCCGACATCGGGGCCCTTCTGCGGCGCGCGGCGAAGTCAAGGATCGGATCCGCATCGCCGCGCGCGCAGAGTTCATCGAACACGGCTACGACGGCGCGACCATCCGAGCCATCGCCCGGCGAGCTCAGTGCGACTCCGGCCTCGTGTCCTATTACTTCGGATCGAAGCAAAAGCTGTTCCGCGCCTGTATGGATCTTCCCCTCGACCCTGCGGCCGAAGCGATCCGCCTCCTCTCAGACGGTCCCGAAGGGGCAGCGCGCAGAGTCCTCAATTATGCGGTTCACCTCTACGAGGAGACCCTCACCGCTGACACATTTTTCGCCCTCATGCGCGCCCTCATGACGGACGCCGCCACGAGCCGCCGCTTCCAGACCTACATCCGCACAGAAATCATCGACACCCTCGGCGTTTTCCTCGGAGCCGAAGAGGACTTCGGGGAACAGCTCGGACTGGCGTTGGGCACGATCTACGGGATCGCCTCGATGCGCTACATCGTGAAACTCGAACCCTTGGCCTCCATGCCGAGCGAACGCTTCATTGACCTGCTCGAACCGATTCTCCAAGAACGGGTCGACGCTTTCATGGGTGCGAGCGCTCCTCGCTGAACGGGAGAGACCGCTCCTCGCTGAATAGGAGAGACAGAGGCTTGACGCGTGTGCTCAGCTCCTCCACCCGACTTGCTCTCACTGAAGGATAGAGACACGGGAGCACAGAACGGGGAGGGACACAGCTGCGCTGAGCGGCAGGGGCGGGGCATCAGGCCTAAGCGATCATCCACCTCCTCGCCGAAACAGCAGGAGTCCAGAACCGGGAAAGCAGACTCAGAGGCGGGAAAGGGGAACCACCCTCACCTGTATCGCCTTAATCGCGCACCAGACCTCATCACCGATCGATAAAGCGAGCTCAGCCCAGGCTCCAGCCGTCAGACGGGCCATAATCGCAGCACCATCAAGGTCGACCCGAACGGACAGCACTCCCTTGGAGTCCTCCACGGAGAGGACTCGACCTCTTAGGACCGTGCGCGGCGAGCCCTCTACTGCTTGACGTGACAGGGCAACAGCATCCGGGGAGAACAGAAGAGCAACCCGAGAACCCTCGACAATGCCTTTCAGTTCCAGGGCCCCTCTTCTCGTGGAAGTGACGCCCTCACCCGTCAATTCCAGCCCCTCAGCACAGCCAGCACAAGCGGTGAGCAGGCCCGCTTTCACATCCACGGACACCATCCCTGAAGCGGGATCAGGGATGAGAGCCTCGCCCGTGACGACATTGAGGCCCGCGAGACGAGCGGCGAAAAGCGATGTCGGCTCTGCAACAATCCGCGCAGGCTCGCCCGACTCAACAATCCGACCATCCTCAATGACGAGGAGCCTCGAGGCGAGGGCGAGAGTCTCAACAAGGTCATGAGTGATAAGCAAAACGGTGATCCGCTCACCCGCGAGACGCCGGGCCACGACAGAGGCGACGCGGGCGGAGGCCTCAACATCAAGGGAGGCCGTCGGCTCATCAAGGATGAGGACATCCGGGTCGAACACGAGGGCTCGAGCGATCGCAACCCTCGCGGCCTGCCCACCGGACAAGGCATCGGCGCGCCGATCTGCGAAGCTCTCAAGGCCAACTGCGCGCAACTGCTCGAGCGCTGCCGCCTTCGCCTCCTTCTTCGGGACATGGCGCACAACAAGGGGGAAAGCCACATTGTCGAGCACGGACATCCACCCGAAGAGGCAGGGACGCTGACTGACGAGGGCGACCGCGCGTTTACGCGCCGGAACGAAAACACCCTCCCCGTTCATGAGGGTACGACCAATGCGGGCCTCGCCCTCGTCGAGGAGGATCGAGCCTGAGATGACGCCCGCGAGAGTTGATTTGCCCGAACCATTGGGACCCATGACAGCGGTGACGATCCCTGCGGGCAGAACACAATCGACATCCCAGCCGCGCACTCCGATCCGTCCGCGCACCGCAACCTCAACCGGGTCGAGTCGGGCCAAAGGCCCGTCCTCGTCAACCGAGTAGGGTGAAGTGGGAGCGTCAGAAGACCCGCCGAACGCACACTCGCCCCCCACAGCGTCGAGGGAGTCCTCCTCCGCAGGGATCGGGGCAGGACGACGAACCCCGATCGTCTCCGTCACGCCGACAACGAGGGCCGCAGCGAAGAGGAGCACCATCCCCAGTGCGAGGGCGAGATCCGTATCGGATTCGCGGGCAAGGTAGATCTGCAGGGGCAGGGTCCGAGTCACACCCTGGAGGGAGCCCGCAAAAGTCAGGGTCGCTCCGAACTCGCCGAGACATCGGGCGAGTGCGAGCGCTGAACCTCGTGCAAGACCGGGCACGACCTGCGGGAGGGTGATGGAGAAAAGGACACGAGTCGGAGAGGCACCAAGAGAGGCGGCCATCTCCTCAAGCCCTTCAGGTCGGGTGCGCAGGGCCGCTTCAAGAGTGACGATGAGGAAGGGCAGGGAGACGAATACCTGCGCCATGACGACCGCGACCCAGGAGAAGGCGATCGACACTCCGAAGGATTCGAGGAAGGAACCGATGAGGCCGCGACGCCCGAAAGCCGCGATGAGCGCCATGCCCGCAACGACCGGGGGGAGGGAGAGCGGCAAGGCGACAAGAATCCTCACCGTGCCGACGCCCCGCCACGTCCTCGACAAAAGGATCGCGGCGGGGACACCGAAGAGGAGATCCAGTGCGAGCGCGACCAGCGCAGTCTTCACAGACAAAGCAAGAGCCGCGAGGGCGGCCTCGCTTGTCAAAAGCTCAGGCAAACGCCCCCACGGGACCCGCATCCCCATAAGGACGAGGGGCACAACAAGGTAAGCGAATGCGAGTGCCCCGAGCCCCCCGATCCATGCGGGGATCGGGGAGATGACTGGCGCGCTCTTGTGCCTCATCGAACGGCGGCTGCAGTGAATCCGGCGTCGGAGAGGACTTTTTGCCCATCGGCGGACAAGACGAGGTCAACCCATGCCTGCGCGAGCTCGCTGTGCATCGTGTTTGCTGCGACTGCGATCGGGTAGGTGTTCACAGCCTGATCCGCGCCCTGGATGTCGATGGTCTCAACCTTCGCTCCCTCGGCGAGAGCGTCGGTGCGGTAGACGATGCCCGCATCGGCTTCACCCGAAGCGACCTTGCCGCGCACATCGGTCACGGCCTGTTCCTCGGAGACCGGGTGAAGTTCGACGCCAAGAGCGGCAGTGAGTTTACCCGTGAGCTTGCCGCAGGGGACCTCGGGGGCGCAGATCACGAGCTTGACATTGTCAAGGGAGGAGTCGAGGCCGGTGACGCCCGCGGGGTTGCCCGGAGGAGTGATGAGGGTGAGGGTGTTCTTCGCGAAGACCGAAGGCTCGGCGACGAGACCCTGCTCTTTCGCCTTGTCCATCGTCGACTCGTTCGCGGTCGCGAGGACGTCGGCACCACCATTGGCAGCCATTTGCGCAACGAGGTCCTGGGAGCCGGCGAGGTTGAGGACGACATCGACATTCGGGTGGGCGGCTTCGAAGGTCTTTTCGAGTTCGCCGAAGGTCTCAGTGAGGGAGGCTGCGGCGAAGACGTTGAGGACAACCTCCTCAGCCTTCGATTCGGCTGCGGGGGCGCTCGACTGCTCGGGGGCGGCATTGTTCGAAGAGGACTGTGCACAGCCCGCCAGTGCGAGGCCGCACGCAACGAGTGCGGAAAGGAGGGGGAGACGTCGCATGGTTTCACTCCACATCTTTATCAAGGGTTGATGGCCGCTTTATTTTAGGCGAAGGCAAAACAAAGTGCGAGCGAACTGAGACAGCGCCTTGAAACCCTCATAATCCCTCCACGTCGGAGAATATTTGAATCGTTTCTCACCCTCGCAAATCCTCCACCCTTTCAATTCCTTCCATGACACCATCGCCTCCCGGATCCCCCTCTCAGGAGGCCTCCCCCGCCCTTCCTCGATTGATACCATTTCTCCTTCAAGAATCTTCCTTTTAGTGAAAGAAGCGCATCATGCCTCAGCCAGCAGCTCTCGAAACAGCTTCTCTCCGCGCCCACTTCATCGTCTTCTCCGATAGGGTCCTCAACGGATCGAAGGAGGATCACGCCACTCCCGCCTGCGCGAAAGCTCTTGAAACCGCCGGGATCACCGACACCACGACGACAGTGGTTCCCGAACAGCGCGAGGCCCTCTACTCCGAGATCCGCTCCGCCCTCTGTTCTGGCGCGCGCCTCGTCCTCGTCCTGGGAGGTTCGGGCTTCGGAGTCGGAAATGTCGCTCCTGAAGTCGTCCGGGAAGTGATCGAGGTCGAAATCCCCGGCATCGCAGAACAGATCCGCTCCTATGGGCTGAAATCCACTCCCCTCTCGGGCCTGTCCCGTGAGGTCGTCGGCGTGACGGCCCGCGACTCCTCCGGCGCTCTCCTCGTCGCCTCGCCGGGGTCAAAGGGCGGCGCCCTCGACACCCTGGCCGTTCTCATCCCCCTCCTTCCCGCGATCTACCATCAGCTCGACGAGGAGCGCTGAGCCCCAATGGGCAACCGGATCGACACGCAAGAGCGGCTCATCGCGGCGACCCGTCACATCATCATCGAAGAGGGGATGGAGGCAACCTCCCTCGAGCATATCTGCAAGACGGCAGGCTTCACGCGAGGCGCCTTCTACTCGAATTTCGCGTCGAAAGATTCCCTTTTGGCTGCGCTCGCCGAGGACGAGTACACGGGGCTCATTGAGCGCCTTCGCCTCACGATCGATCATTGGGCCTCGAGTTCCTCCCCCGTCGAAGAGGATGGTGTCGAAGCCTCCGGCGAGCTCCTGATCGAGAACCTCCTCTTCGAGGCGCTTGACGCGATCGGCACGAACCGCGAGCTGCATCTGCTGCACACTGAGCTTCTCTTGCGTTCAATCCGGGACCCCGAGTGGGCGAAACGTTTCCTCGACATCAACCTCGAGTTCGTTGACGAGTTGGGGCGCTCGCTCGAGTGGATCCTTGAGGCCGCGGGCCGTGAACTCACCCATCCGCTTCGTGCTCTCACGCATTCGGTCATTGGCGTCGTCATGCGTGCTTCGGGTGTTGCGGCGTGGCGTGAGTCGATGCAGGCGCTCAGGCTCCAAGAAGGGACGACGAAGTTCGCTTCTTCACCAGCCGATTCGATTCCAGCCTCGTCCCTTCACCACGTTCAGGCCTCGGCTCAGAACGTGGAGCTCTCCCAGGGGCTACGGAGCGAGAGTGAGGACTCCGCCCGAGCTTCAGGGGCTCGTGAAATCCTCGAAACTGTTCTCCATCTCCTCTACGCCTCCTCTCGTCCCAGGCTGGAGCGGTGAATACGAACACGCGGGAAACACGAGCCTGCGACTGAGCAGAAAGTCCACGAAGCCGACAGCGCCCCAGGTCGGCGTCCTCACTTGCACATGCCGACACGTACAGTAGAGCCCATGACGGAAGCAGCACTCAGGATCGACTCGGGCATCGATCCCCTTGCCCAGGTTTCCGTATACCCACGCCTGCGCTACATGGGGTCGAAGTATCGGCTCCTTCCCGCTCTTGCAGATGTTTTCACCCAGCTCAATGCGTCGACTGCGATCGACCCCTTCTCCGGCTCGGGCGTCGTCTCCTACTTGCTGAAGTCGCTGGGCTACTCAGTCACTTCAAGCGACTACTTGCACTTCCCCGTCACCCTCACAAGCGCCGCATGCGTCAATCAGAACGACACACTCTCCGATCAGGAGATCACCATGATCTCCTCGGGAGTCAACCGCGATCAAAGGGACTTCATCTCTCGCACATACGAGGGGCGTTTCTTCACCTCCGAGGATCTGCGCTTCCTCGACTCCGCCTGGTCCCACATCGATTGTCTGCCCTCTGCGAAGAAAGACTTGGCGATCTCGGCCCTGGTTCTTGCGGCAGCACGAAAGCAGCCACGGGGCATCTTCACGGTCACCGGCCTTCGTTATGACGATGGACGCCCCCAGCTCCACACCCCCTTGCGCGAACAGTTCATCACCTGCGCTCATGACTGGAATCGCGCTGTTTTCTCAGCACGCCCCTGTCGTTCATTCCAAAGCGACGCCCTGAGCGCAGCTGGACATGCAGATGTCGTCTACCTCGATCCCCCTTACGCTCCCCCCAGGGATGACAACGACTACATCAAGCGATATTGGTTCCTCGAAGGACTGTCTGACTATTGGCAGAACGGAACCGCCGCGATCATGGAGAACACTCGAACCCACAAACTCGAGAAGCGTCCGACGCCATTCGGCTCCAAACTGACGATCACCGCTGCTCTTGCCGAGCTCTTCGACCAATTCTCAGATTCGACACTCGTTCTGTCCTACGGGTCGAACGCCGTGCCTGATCTACGCACACTCATCAGCATCATGACGGACGTGAAAGGCTCCAAGCCAGAACTCGTAACGATCCCCCACCGCTATCACATGGGAACCCACCAAAACGCCAATCGGCGTGAGGCCGTCGAGTACATCCTCATCGGCGACTGAAGGGACGCACGACAATGGACCCCATTCCGTTCGACACATATGTCTCTTCGCTCAGTCGGCTCTCCACCTGGTCGGACCCCACGCACGCCACGGCACAGAGCGCCCAGATCGCAGCGGCAGTTGCTTCCCTTGAAGAATTGCCCCTGATCGACCGGGATTCTCTCAGTCAGTGGATTCACACCCACCCGAATGATGCAGGCGTCCTTGCTCTCATTGTCGGGCTGAGCAAAGAGAAACTGAAGAACCAGGTCCGCCATTGGTTCGGCGTGGGATCACCTTCCAAAGTCGCGCGCGAAAAGCCGAGAGAACTGGTCGATTTCTTTGATGAGGATTTCGATCTCATCAGGCTTGTCAACAGTCAGCTCAGAAGAACGTACACCTTCGCCGATATTCTCAACGCGAGGGCGACAACGAGGCATTCCGCCGTCCAGGCCGGTGAGTCCGGGCGCAGAGTCGAAGACCAGATCGAAGCCATTGCAGGGGATCTGTCTCTTCCCTACGAGGTGCGCACCCGTTTCGAGGGGAGAACTGGTCGCAGCGCCCCAGCCGATCTCGCAGTCCCCGGTGGCGGACGCGGCTGTGTCATCGCTGTTGCTGCAAAAGCTTTCGACTCCACAGGATCCAAGCTCACTGATGCTGTGCGTGAAATCGAAGAAATGGCGGATGCCCGAACAGGCAATCAGATTGTGCTCGCCGTCGTTGACGGCATCGGATGGAAGGGCCGTTTAGCGGATCTTCGTCGGATCTGGTCACTGTGGGAGAGCGGCGAAATAGATGGGCTTTTCACGATGAACACCCTCGAGGAGTTTTGCCAGGACCTCGACGATTACGCAAGAATCCGCATGATCAAGCGTTGCCCCCGCGGCCTTGAGGCCCCAGGCAGCTGATTTTTCCCCCCCCCCGAACCACGCGCTCTCAGGCTCGGGTCCACTCAATCCGGTCCTGCGAGCGCCCGGGCGCAGGCTTTCCGAAGACGGGCGCAGGCCCTCCGAAGAGGACACCAGCCCCTTCACAGAGGAAACCCGCGCAGCCCCTGTCGCACGGGATTCTACGAAGAGAAGCAGTGTCTTCCGCCAGCTTGCAAGGATGAACACCACCCCCTGCGCGAGTGGTGAAAAACCACGACTTTTCAGCAAGATTTCGCCGAATATACACGAACGTATTCGCATCCGCGCTCACGCTTGAGCACGCTGAGAGTCATGAGCAGTGGATCCTCGCCCGAAATCCGACGCTTCACATGCGTCGACTCCGCGCTGAGCGAGCTGGCCAGAGCAGCCCGCGAGGACACCGCTATGCCGGATTTCACGAGCGTCCTCGCTGAGCACCAGAACGCCGGACGCGGACGCAGCGGACGCGAATGGCTCGACGATTCAGGCTCCTCCCTCCTGCTCGCCACCCTCATTCGCGTCAATGATGCGGATCTTCCCTGGGCGACACTCGTCGCAGGCCTCGCCGTATGCGACACCCTCGAAGCCCGCGGCCTCACCCCCGGCCTCAAATGGCCCAATGACGTCCTCCTCGAGGGGCGCAAAGTCTGCGGGATCCTGTGCGAACACATCGACACCATCGCCGCACACCACCGAATCGGCGTGGGCATTGGAGTGAACATCGGCATTATTCCCGAGGGGGCGGGCCCCATTGCGGGCGCAATCCCCCTGGAAGAAGGCGAATCCGCATCCTGCGTCCGCGAATCCCTTCTCTCACACATCCTCGCCGCCCTCGACAGGCGACTCGCGCAGACTCGGAGCGAATGGCGCTCCGACTACCTCTCCCACCTGCACGGACTCGGTGAAACGACGAGCGTCCGCCTGCCCGGCTCCGAGGCGTGCACCCTCACGCCCATCGGCATCAGCGAAGACGGGGCGCTCGAAGCAGTCGACGAGTCCGGACAATCCTTCATCCTGAGCGTCGGCGACGTCGACCTTCCCACAGCCCGTCAAGGAGAACGCGCATGAGCATCTTCCGTACCCGTAGGGGTCCCAAACCGATCCACAAGCTCCTCATCGCGAACCGCGGCGAAGTCGCAGTCAGAGTCATCCGCACCGCACGCGAACTCGGCATCACCTCAGTCGCCGTGTACTCGGACCAGGACATGCGCTCTCAAGCCTGCGACCTCGCAGACGAGGCCTACGCCCTGGGCGGCACCGCCCCGGCGGACACCTACCTCTCGGCCAGCGCGATCCTCCAAGCCGCGAAGAAGACCGGCGCGGACGCCATCCACCCCGGCTACGGCTTCCTCTCCGAAGACCCCGAATTCGCCTCCGCAGTCCACAAAGCGGGCCTGACCTGGGTCGGCCCGAAGGCCAGCGCGATTCGAGCCCTGGGCAACAAGATCTCCGCCCGTTCAATCGCCGCCTCCTCGAAAGTCCCCGTGATCCCCGGAGGGCCCCTCCCGGCGAAGGTTTCAGAAGGACTCGGCGCGACCCTTCAATTCGCCCGACGCCACGGCTACCCCGTCCTCATCAAACGCGCGGACGCGGGCGGCGGGCGCGGGATCACCCGCTTCGACAACGACGAGGATGTCCGCAGGCATTTCCAAGGGCTCGAAGACTCCGCGCTGAAAGAATGCTTCCTGGAGAAGATGGTCCTTGGGGCCCGCCATGTGGAAACCCAGTGCGCCAGAGACACTCACCTCAACTTCCGCGTCGTCTCGACGCGGGACTGCTCGGTCCAGCGGCGCAACCAGAAAATCATCGAAGAGGCTCCCGCGCCCCACCTTCCCACCGGCGTGGAAGAAGCCCTCGAGAACTACTCGCGCGCCCTCTTCGAAGCGATCGACTACACGGGCGTCGGCACCTGCGAGTTCCTCGTCTCCGCCGATTCGCATATCTACTTCCTCGAGGTGAATCCTCGCCTCCAAGTTGAACACACCGTCTCCGAAGAGGTCAGCGGCCTCGACCTCGTCGCCGAACAGCTCCGCATCGCTTCTGGCCAACCCTTGTCCGAGCCGACCCACTCGCGCGGCCATTCCATTGAAGTGCGCATCACCTCTGAGAACCCGGCGGATGATCTTATGCCCGCGACCGGGAGGATCCGTTCGATCACCTGGCCCGGCGGCCCCGGGGTGCGCGTCGATTCCTTCGTGCGTGCAGGAGACTCGATCGGTTCGGACTACGACTCCCTCATCGCGAAACTCATCGTCACCGGCCCGAACCGTTCCCTCGCCCTGGCTCGCCTACTGCGGGCGATCGACGAATTCACAGTCGAGGGCCTGCCGACCAGCGCGCCGATGCTCACACACATCCTCACCCACCCCGACTTCTGTGGACCTGACTCTCCGCGCGTGAAGCGCGCGAATAGCTCCGCCTCCTCTCAGGACGAGGACGCGCCCGCGCATTGGAAGCGCTGGCCGAAGACGAGAAGCGACTTCGCCGTGTACACGAAGTGGTTCGAGGACCTGCGCATCCTCGACGAGGTGAAAGAAGGGCTCTGCCAAGAACCGGGGACGCGCAGCGATAGAGGCGAAGTTCCGGTCGAGGAAATGCAGTCCTTCACGATCGAGATCGATGGTCGCCGCGCGGTCCTCAAAGTGCCGAGCGGATTCTTCGCAGGCTCCAGGGGCGCGGCCATTGCGGACTCAGGCGAACAGCCCACGAGGCGCCAACTCCTGCGGGGCCGCGGCGCCCGAAAAGCCCAAGCCCACACCACATCGGGCCCTTCCCTTCGCGCCCCGATCCAGGCAACCGTCGTGCGCGTCCTCGCCTTGCCCGGCCAGAAAGTCGCAGCAGGCGACCTCGTCCTCGTCCTTGAGTCCATGAAGATGGAAAAGCCGATCCTCGCCCATGAGGCCGGACAGATCGTCGACATTCACGTCAAGCCCGGGGACACCGTGAAAGCAGGAGACCTCATGGTCTCCATCAAACCCATCGAGGAGGCGCAATGAGCCCCGAGATTCCCGCGCCGAACAGCGTCCCGGCAGATAAACCCACCCAGGCGGCGGATAAGCCAATCGAGGCCACTGTGGACACACCCGCCCAGGCAAACGCCCCGCAGGTCGCCCAGACCGCCCGGACCGTCCAGGCCCCTATGGTTCACCCCCTCCAGGCCCCCGCATCGGACAGCGCCCCCGAAACGGTCACCGTGTCGAGGCAAAACTTCATCGAACGCAACCACGAGATCGTCGACGCCGCTGAAGAACGCGCACGCTCGCGCCAACACCCCCACGGGCGTCGAACCGCCCGGGAGCGCATCGCCGAGCTCCTCGACGAGAACAGCTTCGCCGAACTCAACCGCTTCGCAGGCGGAGACATGACGAAGGGTTCGCTCGGCTCCGCCGTGATCACCGGCCTGGGCAGTATCGACGGCCGACCGGTCGCCGTCTACGCCCAGGACTTCTCCATCATGGGCGGAACACTCGGCGAAGTGGAGGGCGACAAGATCCTCCACCTCATGGACCGCGCGCTCTCCCTGCGCATCCCAATCATCGCCCTCCTCGACTCGGGCGGCGCCCGCATCCAAGAGGGCGTGACCGCCCTCGCCCAATACGGACGGATCTTCAAGAAGACGAGCGAATGCTCAGGGGTCGTCCCGCAGATCTCCGTGATCCTCGGACCCTGCGCCGGGGGCGCCGTTTACGGGCCCGCGCTCACGGACTTCATCATCATGACGCGCAAATCCTCCTATATGTTCGTCACTGGCCCCTCGGTCGTGAAGGCCGCGACAGGTGAGGAGATCGCCGCAGAAGATCTCGGAGGCGGCGACCTGCACAACTCCATCTCCGGGGTCGCTCACTTCCTCGCCGAGGACGAGGAGGAGGCCCTGGACTACGCCAGGACCCTCCTGTCCTACTTCCCCTCGAATTGCGAGGAGGAGCCACCGCTTTTCGCCTACGATCCGGCGCTGAGCGAACCCCAGAATGCAAGGCGCGTCGGAGAGCTCGTTCCTGAATCCCCCAAGCAGGCCTACGACATGGTGGAGGTCATTGAGGCGATTGCCGATAATGAGGAGTTCTTGGAGGTGCAGCCTCTTTTCGCACCCTCGGTCCTCATCGGCTTCGCAAGCTTCGAAGGCCGCCCCGCCGGAGTCGTCGCCTCCCAGCCCCTCGCCGATGCGGGCACCCTCGACGTGGACGCCTCCGAGAAGGCCGCCAGGTTCGTCCAGTTCTGCGACGCCTTCGGCCTGCCGGTCGTCACCCTCGTTGATGTGCCCGGCTACCGTCCCGGCTCTGAACAGGAACGGGCCGGAATCATCCGCCGAGGCGCGAAACTCATCACCGCCTATGCGAACGCGACCGTCCCCCTCGTGACGGTCATCATCCGTAAGGCCTTCGGAGGCGCCTACATCGTCATGGGCTCCAAGTCGCTCGGCGCGGACGTCAACTTCTCCTGGCCCGCCTCGCAGATCGCAGTCATGGGTTCCGAGGGCGCGGTCGACATCGTGTTCCGCCGCCAGCTCGCCGAGGCCGGGGCGCAGGGCCGCGACGTCGCCGAGCAGCGCGCCCACTATCAGCGCCTCTACGAGCAGACCGCGGTCAACCCGAACCTCTCCCTGCACGGGGGCCAGCTCGACGGTCTCATCGAACCCGGACGGACCCGAGAAGCGATCTCGCGTTCGCTTCGAGTCCTCGCCCGCAAGCGGCGCAACATCAACTCCCCCCGAATCCACGACAACGCGCCAATGTGACGCGCGCCCCTCGACCACTCACTCCCACGATCCTCAAGGAACGGACTTCTCGATGACTTCGATTCTCAACAGCCTCGACCCCCGCTACGTGCTCCTCTTCGGAGGACAGGGCTCGGCCTGGCGACGCGCCCTCGACGAATCCCTCGCCCTGCCCCACCAGGGCGAGCAGATCCGCATGGCCTTCGACTCGGCCATGAAGCTCCTCTCCCCCATCGCCCTCGAGCTGCTCAGCGCCGCCCCCGGCTCCTCCGATCGTCTCGGTGAGATCCTTGCGGGAGGCTCAGCGGACTCGGAGTCCGATTCCGATCCGGCAGTGTCCGGCCCCGGCATCCTCCTCGCCCAGCTCGGGGCCCTCATTGACCTGGACGCCGCGGGCCTCAATCTTCACGAACGCCAACCCCAGGCGATCCTCGGCCACTCCCAGGGCCTCCTCGGCGCCAGGCTCGCAACAGCCTTCATTGACGACGACGAGCAGGCGAGCCACGAAGTCATCGCCCTCGCAATTCTCATCGGCTCCGCCGCCCAGAAGGTGTCTGGCAGGATCGGGGCGACGCCGCGTCGTTCCACAACCCCGATGCTCGCTGTCCGAGGCTTGGATTCCGCGCTCGTCTCCTCATTGATCGAGAAGATCGACGATGTCTCAGTCGCCGTCGTCAATGGCCCCGACGCCCTCGTCCTCTCCGGCCTCCCGAAGGCCCTCGACGAAGCACGCCAGGCCCTCGAGAAGACCACGGCCGTGAAGAATAAGGAGCTGGAGGAGCGCCTCCACGGGGGTTCGCCTCTGAGCCTCTCCTTCGATGCCCTGCCCGTCGCAGCCCCCTTCCACTCCGAACTCCTCAACCCGGCCCTCGCCCTCGTCGACGAATGGGTGGAGCGCATCAACGCAGCGGGAAAGACCCTTGATGCCGCCGCGGCCCACGATCTTGCCGCCCGCATCCTCGTCCACCCGGGAGACTGGGTCGGCGAAATCAACGCTCTCCTCACAAAGGGCGCCCGAGTCCTCCTCGACCTGGGGCCCACTGCGATGGTCGGCCGCCTCAGCGCGCCCCTGCTCGCAGGCACGAGCGCGCAGGTCGTCGACGCTTCGACTCGCGCCGCCCGCACGGCCCTCGACGTGCCCGGCTCCCACCTGGATGAGCCCGTCAGTTGGGAGTCCTTCGCGCCGCGCCTCGTGCGCCTGCCCGATGGGCGCCGCCTGGTCGACACTGCCTTCACCCGCCTCACCGGCAAGTCCCCAATCCTCCTTCCTGGAATGACGCCGACGACCGTCTCCCCCGAGATCGTCGCAGCCGCCGCGAACGCCGGCCACTGGGCGGAAATGGCCGGAGGCGGCCAATACTCTGAAGAGGTCTTCACCGAGAACCGTACGGGCCTGGAAAAACTCCTCGCACCGGGCCGCACCGCGGGCTTCAACACGATGTTCTTCGACCGTTTCATGTGGAACCTCCAGTTCGGTGTCACGAAGATCGTCCCGAAGGCTCGCCGCGCGGGCTCCCCGATTGACGCGGTCACGATCGCGGCAGGCATTCCCGAAGCTGAAGAGGCACGTGAGCTCATCACCCAGCTTCGCGCCGACGGCTTCGAATACCTGTGTTTGAAGCCGGGTACAGTCGAACAGATTCACCAGGCCCTCAACATCGCCGAGGAGAACCCCGAGGTTCAGCTCATCCTCCAAGTTGAGGACGGACACTCGGGGGGACACCACTCCTGGGAGAACCTCGACGACCTCCTCCTCGCGACCTACGCACAGATCCGCGCGACCCCGAATGTTGTTCTCGCCGTCGGCGGCGGCATCGGCCGCCCCGAGGACGCGGTCTCCTATATCACGGGCGAATGGTCTCGCGCTCACGGCCGCCCGCTCATGCCAGTCGACGCGGTCCTCGTCGGCACCGCCGCAATGGCGACCCTCGAAGCGCGCACCTCCCCGCAGGTCAAGCGCCTCCTCGTTGAAACCCCCGGCGTCGACGGCGACGGCTGGGTCGGGCGCGGCAAGGTCCGCGGCGGCATGACCTCCGGCCTGTCGCACCTCGACGCGGACATGCACGAGATCGAGAACTCCTCAGCCGTTGCCTCCCGCCTGATCCACGAGCTCGGCGGCGACCTTGAGGCGATCGAGGCGCGCCGAGACGAGGTGATCGCCGCCCTCGCGAAGACCGCGAAACCCTACTTCGGTGATCTTGAGGACATGACCTACGCCCAGTGGGCGAGCCGGGTTGTCGAATTGTCCTTCCCCTACGCGGATTGGACCTGGGCCGACCGCGTCCTCGACCTCTTCCACCGCATCGAAGCTCGCCTCTCACCCCTCGATCACGGCGAATTCGAAACCCTCTTCGCCGACGTGGACGCGATCGAAGACGCCCCGGCCGCTTTGGAGCGCCTCCTCGAGGCCTACCCGCAGGCCACGCGCGCCACGGTCGCTCCTTCCGATGCCGAGTGGTTCCCCTCGCTGTGCCGCAAGCACCACAAGCCCATGCCTTTCGTTCCCGCATTGGACGCGGATCTGGCGCGCTGGTGGGGCACCGACACGCTCTGGCAGGCCCAGGACCCGCGTTTCGACGCGGACTCGGTCCGCATCATCCCCGGGCCGCGCTCCGTTGCGGGCATCACCCGCGTCGACGAGCCCGTCGGTGAACTCTTCGGCCGCTTCGAAAATGCTCTCGTCGATGCCCTCGCCGAGGCCGGGGCTCCCGAGAGCGAAGTGTGGTCGCGATTCCACGACGCCACGGACTTGGAGTCCTTCGTGCGCGAGATCCCCTTCATCCAGTGGGCGGGCACTCTCGTTGCGAATCCCGCGAAGGCGATGCCCGGGCAGACCACGATCAGCGTTGACGACAAGGGCCTGGCAAGCATCGAAGTCACCTGTGAGACCGCATGGGACGGGCTGGGAGAAGAAGCCCCCCACGCGGTGCGCCGCATCGACATCCCGATCCTCACCTCCGAGGCGTGCCGCACGGGTGGTGTGCCCGTCGTCGATATGGAGCGCCTATCCATCAGCGCCTACGACCTTCTCGCCGGTGCTGCGGGCGTTGGCACCGTGACCGTGAACGGCGACCGCATTGACGCCATGCCCGCCGTCGAAGCCGGTGAGGGTTTTGGTCTGGTCCGTGATTCCTTCACCCTGAGCGCTGACCTGGGGCCCGCGCACGGAGCCGTCACTGGCGCGGCCCTTCGCGCCGAACTTGCCCAGATCGTCCCCGATGCGCTCGTCGGCCCCTGCTGGCCCGCGATCTACACTGCGCTCGGCTCCGCGATCCACGATGGCGTGCCCGTCATTGAGGGCCTCGTCAACGCGGTCCACCTCGACCACACGATCCGTTTCGACGCCGAGCTTCCCGCTGCGGGCTCGCGAATCGAAGTCGAGGGACGCTGCGCTGAACTCTCAGAGTCCTCCGCGGGCCGTGTCGTGCGCGTCGAACTCGAACTCTTCTTCGAGGGCGTCCGCTTCGCCCGCCTCACTGAGCGCTTCGCAATCCGCGGCCGAGTCGCCTCGACCCAGCCGCCCTCGGGCGCTCCCTCGATTTCTTCGGGCATTGGGCTTGCGGACACGCCGCGTTCCTTCATCCGCCGCGCCACCATCGTCGCGCCCGCCGATATGACGGCCTTCGCGAACGTGTCCGGCGACTTCAACCCGATCCACACGTCCGCCGCTGCGGCCGGGCTTTCTGGTCTTTCCGCTCCCCTCGTGCACGGCATGTGGCTTTCGGCCTGCGCCCAGCACCTCATTGAGGCCGAGGGGGCGAGTCCTCTTGATGCTCCCGCCCGCGACTCTGTGATCCGCTCAATCCCGACTCCGCACCTCGAGATCGAAGCCTGGTCGTATCAGATGCACGGCATGGTGAACCTGCGCGACCGCGTCGAGATCACCATTGAGCGCGTCGGCCGGGCCGGTGGGCGTCTCCTCCTGGAGGCGACCTGCCGCGTGAACGGCGATGTCGTGTCGATCGGCACCGCCCTCGTTAAGGCTCCAGCAAGCGCCTACGTGTACCCGGGCCAGGGGATTCAGCGTCAGGGCATGGGGATGGAGTCGATGACCCCTGCGATCCGCGAGGTCTGGGAGCGCGCCGATCGGGCGACCCGCGAACGCCTCGGCTTCTCGATCCGCGCGATCGTGGCCGATAATCCGACGCAGATCCGCATCGGCTCGCAGGTGCTGCGCCACCCCGAGGGCGTCCTCAACCTCACGCAGTTCACCCAAGTCGCCCTCGCGACCCTCGCCTACGCGCAGACCGCCGACTTGAAGGCTCAGGGCGCCTTCGTGGAGGGCTCCTACTATGCGGGCCACTCTTTGGGCGAGTACAACGCTCTCGCCGCTTGTGCTCAGATCTTCCCCTTCGAGAAGGTCCTCGAGATCGTCTACCAGCGCGGATCCGCGATGCACAATCTCGTTGAGCGCGACGCTCAGGGCCGTTCGAACTACCGGATGGGTGCGCTGCGTCCGAACCAGTTCGGCGTCACCGACGAGGGCGTGCGCGCCTACGTCGAATCCGTGGCGGAGAAGACGGGCGAGTTCCTCCAGATCGTCAACTACAACCTGGCGGATTCGCAATACGCCGTCGCCGGCACGATCGCGGGCCTGGATGCTCTGGCCGCTGATGCGGATGAGCGCGCCGCCGAGTTCGGCGGTCGTCGCCCCTTCATGCTGATCCCCGGCATTGACGTCCCCTTCCATTCGATCAAGCTGCGCGCGGGAGTTGCACCCTTCCGTGAGCGCTTGGAGGCCCTCATCCCCGAGGACGTGGACCTTGAGGCGCTCGAGGGCCGCTACATTCCGAACCTTGTGGCCCGTCCCTTCGAGGTGAGTCGCGAGTTCGCGGAGTCGATCCTCGAGGTTGTCCCCTCCGAGTCCGTCCAGGCCCTCCTGGCCGATTGGGAGGGTGCACGAGCCGATCGGGGTCGGACTGCTCGCACGCTCCTCGTCGAGCTGCTCGCCTGGCAGTTCGCCTCCCCGGTCCGCTGGATCGAAACCCAAGATCTTTTGCTCAACGCGGATCGTCTCGGCGTGGAGCGCGTCATTGAGATCGGTTTGGGCACCTCCCCGACGCTCGCGAACCTCGCATCGAAGACCCTGTCGATGCCCGCCTACGCGGGCCGTACGGTCGAGGTCTTCAACCTGGAGCGCGATTCAGCGAGGATCCTCGCCACCGACACGGTGTCTGCTCCCGTGGACGCTGAGGCCCCGGCCCCCACGGGTGAGGCTCCGGCTCCGGCGACGGATTCTTCTCCCGACACTTCCTCCGCCCCTTCCACCCCCGCCACGGCCGAGGCTCCCGCTCCCGCAGCAGCGGGCGCGGCCGATGAAGCAAAGGCGCAGGCTCCCGCCGCCGGTGCTGTGGATGCCGCTCAAGTCCCGGATATGCCGCTCAGCGCATCCGAGGCTGTGAAGATCCTCCTCGCGCACGGAACGAAGATCCGCGTCGAGCAGATCGACGCCTCCGACACGATCGACTCTTTGACGAATGGCGTGTCCTCGAAGCGCAACCAGCTCCTCATGGACATGGCCGCGGAATTGTCGATCCCCTCGATCGAGGGCGGAGCAGAAGCCCCGATGAGCGCCCTGATGGCCTCAATTGATCAGGCGGCGCCCACCTACGCCGCCTTCGGCCCGGTCCTCAGCGAAGCGATCTCCTCCAGGCTCCGCGTGCTGCTCGGCGGAGCGGGACTCAAGGCCGCGCATGTGTCCAAGCGCGTGACCGGCCACTGGCAGCTCGGCCAAGGGTGGGCGCAGCGTGTGAGCGCGCGTATCCTCCTTGACACTCGTGAAGGCGATTCCGTGCGCGGAGGCGCCCTCGCTTCACTGCCTCCAGCCCCGGCTTCAGCTTCCGAAGTCGACGCCCTCGTTGACGCGGCCGTGGGGGCCGAAGCCGACGCGCTCGGCATTGCGATCGCCGCTCCAGGCACCGGTGGAGGCGCTTCGGGTGAGCTCGTGGACTCTGCGGCGCTCACCGCCCTGACCGAGAGGATCCTCGGCTCTGATGGGCTCCTCGCCACCCAGGCGCGTTCCCTCCTCGCGGCACTCGGACACGAAGAGGCCGAGGCTCCCGGTGCGGGCGAAGACCTCTCCGCTCTTGCCGCCGCCGTGGACGCCGAACTCGGTGTCCGCTGGCTCGACTCGGTGCGCCCCGCTTTCACTCCTGAGCGCGCAGTCCTTTTCGATGACCGTTGGGCTCTTGCCCGCGAAGATCTCGCCAGGGCCGCCGCCGGTGAATTCGACGTGTGTACTCTGAGTCTTCACGCTTTCCGCGCTGGGGGCTCTGATCTTGCCGATTTGGCGAAGTGGTATGCGCAGCACGCCGAAGGCGAGAAGCGACTCGCCTTCGAGAACATCGCGAAGGCCGCCCTCGAAGAGGCCGATGACGAGTTCGCGGGCGATATTGCCCTCGTGACCGGTGCCGCTCCGAAGTCGATCGCCGCAGCCGTTGTCGAAAGGCTCCTCGCCGGTGGGGCGAGCGTCATCATGACGTCCTCTCGGATCAACGATGCGCGCCTCGCCTTCGCCAAGGAGCTGTACCGCGCTCATGCGTCGATTGGCGCGAAGCTGTGGCTCGTGCCCGCGAATATGGCATCCCTGCGCGATATTGACGCCCTCACCGAGTGGATCAGCTCGGACTATTCGGAGACCTCGGGCGCGAGCTCGACCCTCGTCAAGCCCGCTCTCCTGCCGACCCTGCTCATCCCCTTCGCAGCTCCCCCCGTGTCGGGCACTCTGGGCTCAGACCCACATGGGGCGATGGCCCAAGAGCGACTCCTCTTGTGGTCGGTCGAGCGCACGATCGCGAAACTCGCGGCCCTCGACGCTTCGACTGCGATCGATCATCGTCTCCACGTCCTCTTGCCGGGCTCTCCGAACCGTGGAATCTTCGGCGGGGACGGCGCCTACGCGGAGGCGAAGGCCTCTTTCGACACGATCTGCACGAAGTGGTCGAATGAGCGCGGCTGGCCCGAGCGCGTCACCCTCGCTCATCCGCGCATCGGCTGGGTGAAGGGCACGACCCTCATGGGCGGCAATGATCTGCTCGTCCCCGCAGCCGAGGCCGCGGGAGTGCACGTGTACACGAGCGAGGAAATCGCGACGAGCCTGGTGGAGCTCCTGAGCCACAAGACCCGCCAAGAAGCTGCGCTCGCCCCGGTGGATATGGACCTGACGGGCGGTCTGTCCGATGCGGGTCTGGATCTTCCGGCGCTCGCCGCCGCTGAACGTGCACGAGCAACAGCGAACTTAGCTCCCACGTCGAAGGATGCGAAGGCGACACTCTCCGCCCTGCCGAACCTTGTGACTCCCGTCCTCGCAGATCGACTCGAGTGGAACGAGGTCGAGGCCGGTCTTGATGAGCAGATCGTCATCGTCGGCGTCGGCGAGGTGTCCGCGTGGGGTTCGGGGCGTACGCGCCACGAGGCCGAGCACTCCAGCGCCGATGTGGAGCTGAGTGCCGCGGGCGTTCTCGAGCTTGCCTGGATGATGGGCCTGCTGCATTGGGCGGACTCGCCCGCGCCGGGCTGGTACGACTCTGAGGACAAGCCCGTCGAGGAGGCAGCGGTGTACGAGCGCTTCCACGACGAGGTCGTCGCCCGCTGCGGCATCCGCCCCCTCGACGATGATGGATTCCTCATTGAGGGCGGCTCCGATGATGCGGCGACCGTTTTCCTCGCGAGCGACCAGGAGTTCACGGTCGATTCCCAAGAGGACGCGCAGGCTTACTTTGCCGCCGACCCGGCCCGGACGAAGGTCGTGCGTGATGAATCCTCCGGGGAGTGGAAGGTCCGCAAGCTCGCGGGCTCGGCGATCCGGGTGCCGCGCCGCGCGACCCTCACCCGTTCGGTTGCGGGCCAGATCCCCGCGGACTTCGATCCGGCGAAGTGGGGGATCCCCGCGTCCATGATTGAGGCCCTCGACCGGATCGCCGTATGGAACCTCATCACCGCCGTTGATGCTTTCGTGTCCGCGGGCTTCACCCCGATGGAACTCCTCCAGGCTGTTCACCCGGCGGATGTGTCCTCCACGCAGGGCACTGGGATTGGCGGCATGGAGTCGCTGCGCAAGGTGTTTCTCTCCCGTTTCCTCGGGGAGGATCGCCCTCAGGACATCCTTCAGGAGGCTTTGCCGAATGTTGTGGCCGCGCACACGATGCAGTCCTACATTGGCGGCTACGGGCAGATGATCCACCCGGTCGGCGCCTGCGCGACCGCCGCGGTCTCCATTGAGGAGGCCTGTGACAAGATCTCGCTCGGCAAGTCCGATTTCGTGGTCGCCGGCGGCATTGATGACATCGGCGTCGAGTCCCTCACGGGCTTTGGCGATATGAACGCGACCGCCGAGTCTGCAGCCCTGTACGCGCGCGGCATTTCTCCTCGTCGTTTCTCGAGGGCGGGAGACCGTCGTCGGGCGGGCTTCCTCGAGGCGGCGGGCGGTGGGACCGTCCTGTTGACGAGGGCGTCCATCGCCGCTGACATGGGGCTGCCGGTCCTTGGCGTGATCGCCTATGCGCGTTCCTTCGCGGATGGGGCGCATACTTCGATTCCCGCTCCGGGGATCGGTGCGATGGCGGCCGCGCGCGGCGGCGTCGACTCCGGCTATGCGAAGGCTCTGGCGCGCCTTGGTCTGTGCGCTGACGATGTGGCCGTCGTGTCGAAGCACGACACCTCCACGAAGGCGAACGACCCGAATGAGGCGGAGCTTCACGCGACCCTGTCGCGGGCCCTGGGCCGAACCCCGGGTAATCCGCTGCACGTCATCAGTCAGAAGACCATCACGGGTCATGCGAAGGGCGGTGCGGCGCTGTTCCAGACGGCCGGTTTGACGGAGGTGTTCCGCGACCAGCAGATCCCCGGAAATGCTGCGCTCGACTGCCTCGATCCGCAGATGCGCGAGTTCGCGCCTCTCGTGTGGCTGCGCACGCCTTTGAACCTTGAGGCGACGCCGATCCGCGCAGGAGTCCTCACCTCCCTGGGATTCGGGCACGTGTCCGCCCTTGTTGCGCTCGCCCATCCGAGTGCTTTTGAGACGAGGCTCGCCGCTGAGCGGGGCGAGGACGCTGCCGCGGCTTGGCGCGAGACTGCGAGCAGGCGTCTTCGGGAGGGTCGTGCGCGACTCGAAGGGGCGATGATCGGGCGCGAGCCCCTCTTCGAACCCATCGAGGGGCGCAGACTCCCCGAGTCTCAGGCTCATGCGGTCGAAGAGGCGCTTCTGCTCGACCCGGATGCGCGTCTGGGCGCTTCGGGCGTGTACGGGACGCAGGCGTGAGCGCTGCGCGTCTCATCCTCGGCCAGGGGACCGGGGTGGATCTCACCCCGGTCCCCGCGATCGCCGAACGCCTAGAAGCTCCGGGCACCGTGTTCGCCCGCGTGTTCACCGACCGCGAGTGGGCGTATTGCCTTGGGCTTGATGCCGAGGCGCCTGCAGGCGCCTCGGGCGCGCTCGGGGGTGGCTCGGGCGCAGGGGGGAGTTCCTCAGGCGGGGCGCCGGCTGTCTCGCTCCCCTTGGGAGGCACCTCGGTCCCCGTGAATGGTGCTCGCAGTATTGAGCTCCATGCGGGATCTCAGGCTTTCAGCAGGCCCGGCCCGCGCGCCCTTGAATCTCTTGGAGCCCGTTGGGCGGCGAAGGAGGCGACGATCAAGGCCTGGTCCTCGCTCATCGCTCCCAATCCCCCGACTGTGCCCGAAGAGGAGGTGAAGTGGTCGCAAATCGAGGTGGTCCACGACCCTCATCACCGTCCGAGCCTGCGTTTCAGCGGCGATATTGCCCGCGCCCTCAAGGAATTGTCCACCGAGCTTCGGGCCGATCTTGAATGGTCCGTGTCCCTTTCGCACGAGGGCGGTTTTGCCCTCGCTTTCGTTCAGGTCCTCGCATTGGCTGATCCGTTCGGACTTGAAGATCGTTCTCCATCGTCGTGATTTCACTGATTCTTCATTCGGCTTGCGCAGATTGTGTGTCATTCGCTCACTGCGCTTGGTCGAGGCTTGATCGATGAAAGGGATACACGCACCGCTCTACCTTGTGCATTCGTTCTTTCGTCCACCACACCTCTTTCTTTTTTCTTTCCCGTCCATCACCTCTTGTTCGTCCCCCCCCCCTTTGAAAGGCCTGTTCCAATGTCGACTTCATCTCTGACTCCCACCCCCGTCCTTGCCGACCGCCTCTTTTCTGTCCGCTCCCTTTCGCGCGATGCTGCGCTCATAGGGGGTGCGGCCCTTGGCGTTGGCCTTCTCGCACAAGTGTCGATTCCCATGTGGCCTGTGCCGATCACCGGTCAGACTCTTGGTGTCATGCTCGCAGGGGCGATCCTCGGTTCGCGTCGAGGAGCTAGCGCCATGACGCTGTACGCGACCCTTGGTCTTGCAGGCATCCCCTGGTTCTCCTCCTTCGGCGCAGGCCCGGCCTACCTGCTCATGCCCTCTTTCGGTTTCATCCTCGGTTTCATCCCGACGGCGTGGCTGATCGGTCGACTCGCTGAGCGCCGCTGGGACCGTTCCCCTCTGGCCTCCCTCGGGGCTTTCGGACTTGCCTCCGCAATCCCCTTCCTCGTGGGCGTGCCATGGATGTGGATGACCCTCTTTTTCGTCAAGGGCACCGCTTTGAGCCTGTGGGCAACCCTTTCAGCGGGATTCTTCCCCTTCATCCCGGGCGGGGTCGTCAAATGGGTCCTCGCTTCGATGATCCTCACCGGAACGTGGAAGATTCTTGGCGCGCGCAACTCGGCTAGTGAGTCGGCTCAAGGCTGAGAATCGTCGAAGACTCCACGGTTTTTGCTTTTTTCGTAGGAGTGCACCTCAGTCAACGCTCTCGAGGGGAGTGCATCCACAGATTCGGCGAAGCGCGTTCACGGATTGAGCCGGATTGGGGCACTCATAGTCCGAAAGTCCCCTTTTTCTTAAGGTGGAGGCTCAATGAGAATATTGACGAATCTCACATTCCGTGAAAATTGAGGAATTCAGGGGGATTGAACGCGCAAAAAGAAGGGCGAAAGGAGTTAGGCTCAACCGTCACCATCAAGTCCTCGACCGAAGGCAGAGCCGTGTCATCACACAGCACTTCGCATCGCGAAGCCCCGGGGGCCAATCGGGTCCTCACCATGTCCACCATCTCCTTCACCCTGATGTTTGCGGTGTGGTTGATGTTCGGTATCCTCGGCAAGCCGATCCAGAAGGAGTTCGGCCTCGACGCCGTTCAACTCTCCTGGATCAGTGCAGTCGCCGTCCTCAACGGATCCATGTGGCGCCTCCCCTCCGGTATCCTCGCCGACCGTTTCGGCGGGAAGATCGTCATGACCGTCATGATGATCCTCGGCGCCATCGCCTCCATCGGCGTCTCCCTCGTCCCGACCGGCAACTACGCGATGCTCCTCGTCCTCGCCTTCTGCGTCGGCATCGTCGGTAACTCCTTCTCCTCGGGTGTCGCCTGGAACTCCGCGTGGTTCTCCGATCGTCGTAAGGGCTTCGCCCTCGGCGTTTTCGGTGCGGGCAATGTCGGAGCTTCGGTCACTAAGCTCATTGGACCGGGGATCATCGCGGCCACCGCCGGTTCCACCTACATCTTCGGCATCCAGGGCGGTTGGCGCCTCATCCCCGTCGTCTACGCGACCCTCCTCATCATCTTCGTCATCCTCCTGTGGTTCATCACTCCTGCGCAGGATCGCAAGCCCGCAGCTTCCGTCAAGCTTTCGACGATGCTCGAACCGCTCAAGGACATCCGCGTGTGGCGGTTCAGCCTCTACTACGTCATCGTTTTCGGCGCTTACGTCGCGTTCTCCGCGATCCTTCCGACGTTCTACGTTGATAATTTCGGCGTCTCCTTGGCGAGTGCGGGCCTGTTGACCGCGACCTTCATCTTCCCCGCATCCTTGCTGCGCCCCTTCGGCGGATGGGTCTCCGATAAGTGGGGAGCCCGCGTCGCGATGTACATCACCTTCGTGACGATTGGCGCCTTCTTCACGATCCTCATGATCCCCTCGGGCGTCAACGCCGAAACCGGTCAGGCCTTCGGTCTGCCAATCTCGCTCGTCGTCTTCATCATCTTCCTCATCGGCTGCTCAATGGGCATTGGCAAGGCTGCCGTCTACAAGCACATCCCCACCTACTTCCCCGACCATGTGGGCTCGGTCGGCGGCCTCGTCGGCATGCTCGGCGGTCTTGGCGGATTCTTCCTGCCCCCGCTGTTTGCCTACGTCCAGAAGTGGACGGGTCTGATCTCGACGCCCTTCATCCTCATGACGATCATCACCGGCGCAACCCTCATCTGGATGCACCTGGTCATCCAGAAGATGAAGCGCACGGCGCCCGAGGCCGATCACATTGAGGTCCCGCACGACGCACGCTGATCTTTCACGCATCGGGGCGCTCACCATTTTCGGACGTCCCGATGCTGCGTCGGATGCTTGTCGCCCACCCTTTGCTCTATGCATTGGGTGGGCGATTCCTATTGTGGGAGTTCGACGTTTGAGGGCAATGAGCCGCCTGTCACCGCATTCCTATTCACAGTGGGGTTGGCGCTCAGCGTTTTCGCCGTCCTCGGATTCGCCACGGCTTTTCACTTCACGAAGTGTCTTTTCACCTAAGCGTTCGCGCCACCAGGCGAGGTCTTCAGGGGTGTCGAGGTCGCGGCACTCAGCACCCGCTTCGACCTCGACGAGCTTCATGCGCGAAAGAACGGAGCGCACCGAACGGTCGTGAAGCGAAGAAGAAGAGCCCCGCCCCTTGTCAAGAGCCCGAAGAAGGGGGTTCACTCTATAGGCGCCTTGGAGGTACTGGCGAAAGACCCGGGGGTGTCCGCCGAGGATGACAGCCCCTTCAGCTTCAGGATCTGAATCGAGAGCGCGAAGGAGTCGGGGCGCAAGGCTTGCCACTCCGGGAGAATCGACTGAGAAGACGAGGACGATGCCCCCGCTGTCCCCTTCGATCTTCTGATCGGCGAGGAGCGTGTAAAGACCTGCTTCGAGTCCTGCCAAAGGCCCTCCACCTGGAGGATCTTCCATTGTGCGCAGGATGCCCGCAGGAACGGACACAGAGTCAGGAGCGATGACGACTCTTCCCCAGGAGGTCAAAGGCGAGAGGGAATCCAGAACTCGGTCGAGCAGGCGGCCCCCGAGCTCAAGGTCCGATTTGGATGCGCCTCCGAGACGTTTTCCCTTTCCGCCTGCAATGATGAGGGCTCCAATACGCGCTGCAGCGTCCGTGTCCCTCTCGCCCATGTCCCTTCTTCCTATCCGTCAGATATTCACTGGGTTTTTCCCTAGTAATATAGAGGATATGACTGTCTCCTCTGTCCGTATCGCGCCCCCTTCCGCCGTTAAGGAGGCGGCGCCTGCGCGACTCGTTGATCGTTTTGGTCGCATCGCCCGCGATCTGCGCATCTCCTTGACTGATCGCTGTAATCTTCGCTGCTCGTACTGCATGCCCCCCGAGGGCCTCGAATGGCTTCCCACCGAGGACACCCTCAGCGATGAAGAGGTGGTTCGCCTTGCGCGCATCGGGGTGGAGCTCCTGGGGATTCGCGATCTGCGCTTCACCGGGGGTGAGCCTCTTTTACGCCGGGGACTTGAGGACATCATCGCCCAATGCGCTGTGCTAACAACCGACGAGGGGCGTCGCCCCGGTATTGCCCTGACGACGAACGCTCTCGGCCTCGATAAGCGTGCACACTCTTTGGCGAAAGCGGGCCTGGACCGCGTCAATGTCTCGCTCGACACTCTCGATCCGCAGCATTACGCGCAAATCACTCGCCGCGATCGGCTCCGTGATGTCCTCACAGGGCTTGATGCAGCCGCCAAGGCGGGATTGCGTCCGATCAAGGTCAACGCGGTCGTTCTGCGCGGCATCAACGACGCAGATCTGCCTGATCTGCTGGACTTTTGCCTCGATCGCGGGATCGAGCTGAGGATCATTGAGCAGATGCCGATCGGCCCGCCGAGCACATGGGATCGTCAAAAGATCCTCACCCGCGACGATATCCTTCACCTCCTTTCGACCCGTCATATCCTCTCCCCCCTTGACAGAGTTGACCTTCATTCGCCCACCCGCTCCTGGTCGGTGGATGGTGACCCTCAACGCCTTGTCGGCATCATCGCCTCTGTGTCAGAGCCCTTCTGCCAGGCCTGTGATCGCACTCGTCTCACGAGTGATGGGATGATCCGTTCCTGCCTGTTTTCCACTGAGGAAAAAGATTTGCGCACACTGCTTCGTTCAGGCGCTACGGATGAGCAGATTGGCGAGGCGTGGTGTGAGGCGATGTGGGTCAAGCCCCTCGCCCACGGCCTCGACACGGATGCTTTTGCTACCCCTTCGCGGACGATGTCCGCAATCGGCGGGTAATTCGCATGCCCCTTTTCGCGTAATTCGCCCCCCTCATTCCCTGCTCATCCTCCACCCTCCGCACAGCCTCCTTTCAAAACAGTCTTTGACCTGCGCTTTTATCGAACATTTGCACACCCGTCGAAATTGCACGAAGCAGTTATTTTTACTGATACCCTCCCTCTAAAACCACGGACGATCCACCCTCGAACACCATCGGGAGGAACCATGAGCACAACGACCGCATCCCCACAATGGAAGGGCCGAATCCTAGAGGGATGGAATCCCGAAGAAGCAGAACACTGGAGTTCCCAGATCGCATGGAGAACCCTCGCGATCACGACCTTCTCCCTCATCCTCGGCTTTGCCGTCTGGTTCCTCCCCAACGCAATCGCCCCGAAGCTCAACGACTTGGGCTTTGAACTCTCCAAGACCCAGCTCTACTGGCTCACTTCCATGCCCGGCCTGTCCTGCGCAGCCTTGCGCATGGTCTACATGTTCCTGCCCGCCACCATCGGCACCCGCAAGATGGTCTACTGGTCGTCCCTGCTCTACGTCCTGCCAATGATCGGCTGGTTCTTCGCAGTTCAAAATCCCAATACCTCTTTCGCGCTCCTCCTGCTGCTCTCTTTCGCCTGCGGCATCGGAGCGGCGACCTTCTCCGGCTACATGCCCTCCACCGGTTTCTTCTTCCCCAAGCGCCTCCAGGGAACCGCCCTGGGCCTGCAAGGAGGCCTCGGCAACCTCGGCATGTCCGTCATTCAGCTCAGTGCCCCCTTCCTCATGAGCATGAGCCTCTTCGCAGTCACCTGGATCGCGCCCAAGGCCGCCGCGAATCCCCCCGTCGTCGTTAACGCTGTCATCTTCTTCATCCCCTGGTCATTGCTCGCCGCACTCCTCGCCTTCCTCTTCCTCAAAGACGTCCCCATCAAGGCGAATGTCAAAGAACAGCTCGACATCTTCGGCAATCCGAACACCTGGTACATGACCGTCTTGTACATCATGACCTTCGGTCTCTTCTCCGGTTTCGGCGCCCAAACGGCCCTCATCATCAACAACAACTTCGGCAAGCTCTCACCCTTGGCCGAATCCTTCAACCCCGATACCCTGCCCGTCGGCCTCTCCTACGCCTTCCTCGGCACCCTCATCGGCGCGGTCCTGCGCTTCGCTTGGGGGCCCCTGTGCGACAAGTTCGGTGGCGCGATCTGGACCTTTATTTCCGCCATCGGAATGGCGCTCACACTCTCATGGTGCGGCTGGGTCCTCATGACAACAGATGACCCCTCCGACTTCACGCCCTTCCTCATGGGCATGCTCGCCATGTTCTTCTTCGCAGGTGTTGGAAACGCCTCGACCTTCAAGCAAATGCCGATGATCATGCCGAAACGTCAAGCCGGAGGCGCCCAGGGCTTCACCGGCGCTGTCGCCGCCCTCGGCCCCTTCCTCGTCGGCGTCGCCCTGACCCTCATGCCCGCCCACGTCTTCTACTTCGTTGCGGCCAGCTACTGCGTTTTGTGCGCCGTCTTGTGTTGGATGCGCTACGCCCGCCCCGGCGCCCCCTTCCCCGGCTGATCTCGGGGGCCCTCCCACGGCCCCACACCCCACCACAGCCCCCAGACCACAACCACAGGAGTCCCGATGACCTCCACCACTCCCTCCCCGAAGGCGACGGGCGCAGCCCTCTTCGCGATGGGCTCGTGGCTGCGACGCGGCACCGCGAGTAAAGACGCCCGCCAGCTCTTCCTCGAAGGCGGACGCGAAGCTGACGAGTTCTACCGCCAACGCCACCACTACGACAAGGTTGTCCGATCCACCCACGGCGTGAACTGCACGGGCTCATGCTCGTGGAAGGTCTACGTCAAAGACGGCGTCATCACCTGGGAATCCCAGGCAACCGACTACCCTTCGACCGGACCGAACATGCCCGACTACGAGCCTCGCGGCTGCCCGCGCGGCGCGGCCTTCTCCTGGTATGAGTACTCCCCGACCCGCATCAAATACCCCTATGCGCGCGGAGTTCTCGTCGACATGTTCCGCGAAGCGAAGGCGCGCCTCGGCGACCCGGTGCTCGCCTGGGGCGATATCGTCTCCGATCCGAAGAAAGCGAAAGCCTACAAATCCCAGCGAGGCCGCGGAGGAATGGTCCGAGTCTCCTGGGAAGAGGCTATTGAGATGATGGCCTCCGCCTACGTGTGGACCGTGAAAACCTGGGGCCCCGACCGCTGCGCGGGCTTCACC